>OJMK01000568.1_pt1 | contig 37323 bp, 61 predicted proteins | sample 1597201 | NCBI WGS metagenome assembly OJMK01 (sample SAMEA2452125, study PRJEB22498) | human gut metagenome | reverse complement strand
CGGGTATGGGAGCGGCTGTTGCATTCGTGCTTACCATCGCTACCATTGTTACCTACCTTATCCAGAAGTTTGTGCTTGATGCTTTCGGACTGGAGTATTTGCAGACCATTGCTTTTATCCTTGTCATTGCAGCATTGGTGCAGATGGTAGAAATCATTCTGAAGAAAGTTTCTCCTGCCCTTTATCAGGCATTGGGAGTATTCCTTCCGCTGATTACCACCAACTGTTGTATTCTGGGTGTGGCTATATTGGTAATCCAAAAAGACTTTGATTTGTTGACTGGGGTAGTTTACGCCTTTTCGACAGCTCTTGGTTTTGCCTTGGCTATGGTGTTGTTTGCCGGTATCCGTGAACAACTGAGCCTGGTAAATATTCCGAAAGGAATGCAGGGAATGGCTATTGCACTGGTTACTGCCGGTCTGCTGGCTATGGCATTTATGGGATTCTCCGGTGTTGACAAAGGTTTGGCTGTATTGTTTGGAGTAGAGTAATTCATCCTTTAAATAAGGTAATTCAGAAGTCCGGAGCAGTGCTTCGGACTTTTTTGTACAAAGAATTTCGTTTTTCGTACTGTTTAATTCAATTATTATGCTTATTTTTGCAATAGAATTAATAGAGAGACCAAATGGCTATGACATTGATTGTACTTGCGGCCACTATGGGGAATAAGTATGGCGGATTAAAACAGCTGGAAGGGATTGGTCCCAATGGCGAAACGATATTAGACTTTTCCGTATATGATGCCGTAAGAGTGGGATTTGATAAAATAGTATTTGTCATAAGTAGACATTTTGAACAAGAATTCAAAAAACTGGTTTCAGGCAAATACGAGCACGTGGTGGATGTGGAATATGTTTATCAGGATGTAGAAACCATTCCCGAAGAAAAACGTAATCCGAAGCGAACAGCACTTTATGGTTCGGTAAGAGCTGTATTGATGGGAGAAGAATTAATAGATGCCCCATTTGGAGTGATAAATGCAGTTAATTTCTATCAGCGTGAGAGTTTTGAATTATTGTATAATAATTTAGTGGCATTGAAAGATGCCGGTTATCATAGTTTCAATGTCTGCTATAGATTGAAAAACGTTTTAGCGGAGAGCGGTGGAGTAACCCGGGGAATTTGTGAAGTGGATGAAAACGGATATTTAATTTCTGTAACAGACCGTACAGGAGTGGAGCGGATCAGTGGTAATCCCATGTATCCTAATGAGGTGCATAAATGGGTGGCACTGGATGATAATAGTTTGGTTTCAATGAATATGTGGGGCTTCAGGCCGGATATATTTAATGAAATGCAAGCTGCATTTGATAAGTTTATTGATGAAAACGGAATGGATTTGAAAGCTCATTATTCTATACCTGCTTTTATGAATAAACGGATAAGAGAAGGAGTCAGAGTGAAGGTGATTGAAACACCTGCCCGATGGATGGGATTGGTTTCGCACGATGATAAGATTCAGGTAGTTCTTCGTATCAACGACATGATTCGTAAGGGTATCTATCCTTCTAAGTTGTTTTGAACCTATTAAAAACGACAGAATAATAAGTCTTATGAAAAAGAGAATTTTAGTGACAGGAGGAACCGGATATATCGGTTCTCATACCGTAGTTGAACTGCAACAAAGCGGTTACGACGTAGTGATTGTAGATAATCTCTCAAACTCTAACGCCGATGTGGTTGACAATATTGAAAAAGTAACAGGTATCCGTCCGGCATTTGAGAAGTTGGACTGTCTGGATTATGAAGGTATGGACAAACTGTTTACTAAATATGCCGGTATTGAAGGTATTATTCACTTTGCAGCCAGCAAAGCAGTAGGTGAGTCTTGCCAAAAACCGTTGTTGTATTATCGTAACAATCTGGTTTCGTTAATCAACTTGTTGGAGTTGATGCCTAAGCATAATGTAAAAGGCATTATCTTCTCTTCATCATGTACGGTATACGGTCAGCCGGATACATTGCCTGTAACTGAAGCTGCTCCTATCAAGAAGGCAGAATCACCATACGGCAATACAAAGCAAATTAATGAAGAAATTATCCGCGATACTGTGGCATCAGGTTCTCCTGTTCACGCTATCATGTTGCGTTACTTTAACCCTATTGGTGCACATCCGTCTGCATTGATTGGCGAGTTGCCTAATGGTGTACCTCAAAACTTGTTGCCGTATGTCACTCAAACTGCAATGGGTATCCGTGAGCAATTGAGCGTATTTGGTGATGACTATGACACTCCTGACGGCTCTTGTATCCGTGACTACATCTATGTAGTAGATTTGGCTAAGGCTCACGTGATTGCTATGGATCGTATCTTGAACGATAAGCAGAAAGAAAGTGTGGAAGTATTCAATATCGGTACAGGTCGCGGCTTGTCTGTATTGGAACTGCTGAATAAGTTTGAAGCTGCTACAGGCGTGAAGGTGAACTATAAGATTGTAGGCCGTCGTCAGGGAGATATTGTTAAGGTATGGGCTGACCCAACTTTCGCTAACGAAGAGTTAGGATGGCAGGCAAAGGCTACTATCGAAGAGACACTGAAATCTGCATGGAATTGGCAGGTTAAGTTAAGAGAAAGAGGAATTCAATAAAGAATTAAGATATTTTTAGAAAGACCGATGAACAAAGGACGCTAGTGTGGCGTTTTATAGATGCAAATAACCTGAAACCCCTCTTGGATATGTGAATACCTGATTGGCGGTAGTTATGTTACTCAAAACATAGAGCAGGCTAAAAAATTGCATAGTAGTTTTGTCGTGTTTTATTTTGTGTTTGTGTTGTGGCTGTTCCTCGACGTGAGTCGGGGGACAGTTTTTTTTATGCTTGTGTGTTGCATTCTAAGTTTGATGACATAAAAAACTCTTCAAACAGCATGAACCGGCTGTTTGAAGAGTTTTCTGAACAAGTTAGAAGAATGGTTAATCCTTACTCCAACTCACGCTGTCTGCAGAAACACTGGCAGAACTTATCTTCTACGTTCTCTATAGGTTCTTTGAATATACCATATACGCACGAACCGGAACCACTCATGGAAGCGTATACGGCTCCCAAATCATATAATTCATCTTTGATGGCAGCTATTTCGGGGAATTTCAAGAATACACTGTCTTCAAAATCATTTTGCATGTTGTCTTTCCATGTATCTACCGGCTGCTTGATTACTTCTTTTAAGGAAACGGCAGGACGTTGTGGCTTTATGGCAGCGAAAGCATCACGGGTAGAAACAAAAATATCCGGTTTGACCAATACAATGTGATATCCTTTCAAAGACAAATCGATCGGTTCGAAGATATTCCCTATGCCGGTTGCAAATACCGGTTTGTTTTGAATGAAAAATGCACAGTCGGCACCGAGGCGTGCCGCGTATTCTTCCATTTTCGTATGGTTGATGTTCAAAGCAAACTTTTCATTTAATAATTTAATCATGTATGCTGCATCTGACGATCCGCCTCCCAATCCTGCTCCTGCAGGAATATGTTTGTACATATGAATTTCGATGGCCGCCATTTGTGGAAAATCTTCTTTCAGTAACTTATAAGCCTTAACAACTAAATTATCTTCCGGTTCGCCGTCCAAAGCACTTCCGCTTACATGGAGATTGTACTCTTTGTCACTGTTTGTGGAGCGTGTGACTTCCAACGCATCTTGAAGATTGATAGGATAAAAAATTGTTTCTAGGTTGTGATAACCATCCGGGCGTTTTTCTATAATATTCAGGCCCAGATTGATTTTAGCATTCGGAAATGTTATCATATTCTTTTATTTAGATTAATTTCTAGTGTGTCTTTATTACGGCTCCTGAGCACGTGACACGGCTCAAATATAAGGTAAACTTTTCATTTAACCATATAAAAAACCATTTTGTGTATGGATTGTTCATGTTTTATAGAAAAAGTCTTCGTATTTCTTTTATTATTTTTGCTCCCGGCTGGATGTTCAACTCGTCAAAAAGTTCTATCTTTGCCCTACTTTAAACGAAAGGAAATGGCAGAAGTAAGAAAAACGACACGTACTCCTAAAACTGTAAAGGCAAAGCCTGTTGATGAATATGGGCATTTGCAGCCACAGGCACCTGAATTGGAAGAGGCAGTATTAGGAGCATTAATGATAGAAAAAGACGCATATTCACTGGTGAGTGAAATTCTTCGTCCCGAGTCTTTTTACGAGCATCGTCATCAGTTGATATATCAGGCTATTACGGCGTTGGCACTACGCCAGCAGCCGGTGGATATTCTGACCGTTGCCGAGCAGTTGCGCAGCACCGGTGATTTGGATGAAGTGGGAGGTCCTTTTTATATCACTCAGTTGAGTGGGAAGGTAGCATCGTCTGCCCATATTGAATATCATGCGCGAATTATAGCCCAAAAGTTCTTGGCACGCGAACTGATTTCTTTTACCAGTAATATTCAGACGAAAGCCTTCGATGAGACACAGGATGTGGATGATTTGATGCAAGAAGCTGAAGGGAAGCTGTTCGAGATTTCGCAGCAGAATATGAAGAAAGATTATACGCAGATTAATCCGGTTATTCAGGAGGCGTATGAGATGCTTCAGAAGGCGGCGGCTCGGACGGATGGTTTAAGTGGTTTGGAGAGTGGTTTTCATGCACTGGACAAGATGACTTCGGGCTGGCAGAACTCCGACCTTGTGATTATTGCTGCTCGTCCCGCCATGGGTAAAACAGCATTCGTGCTTTCAATGGCTAAGAATATGGCAGTCAATGCAAAAATTCCGGTAGCATTGTTCTCGCTTGAAATGGCGAACGTGCAGTTGGTCAATCGTTTGATTGTCAATGTGTGCGAAATACCGGGCGAGAAAATTAAGAGTGGGCAGTTGGCTCCATACGAATGGGGGCAGTTGGACTATAAGATTAAGGAATTGTATGACGCTCCGTTGTATGTCGATGATACCCCTTCTCTTTCGGTTTTCGAATTGAGAACGAAGGCAAGGCGCTTGGTACGTGAACATGGAGTAAAAATAATTATCATTGACTACTTGCAGTTGATGAATGCGAGCGGTATGTCGTTTGGCAGCCGTCAGGAAGAGGTTAGTACTATTTCACGTTCGTTGAAAGGCTTGGCAAAGGAGCTGAACATTCCGATTATTGCCCTGAGTCAGTTGAATCGTGGTGTGGAGAGCCGTGAAGGTATTGACGGAAAGCGTCCGCAGTTGAGTGACTTGCGTGAATCCGGGGCCATCGAGCAGGATGCCGATATGGTGTGCTTTATCCATCGCCCCGAATATTATAAGATATTTCAGGATGAAAAAGGAAACGACCTGCATGGTATGGCTGAAATCATTATTGCCAAGCATCGTAACGGTGCTGTGGGCGATGTGTTGTTGCGTTTCCGCGGTGAGTTCGCCCGTTTCCAGAATCCGGATGATGAAATGATTATACCGTTGCCGGGAGAAGAACCGGGAATTATCCGTTCCAAAATGAATGGCGGTGGAAGCAGTGTACCGCCTCCGCCTCCTGATGCTGCACCTGCCGATAATAATCCGTTCGGAGCACCCATTCCCGAAGGACCTTTACCGTTTTAATCCTTATTCTGTCATTCTTCACTTTGTTCAGAATGACGAGGTTGATGAAAATTAAACGGGTTCTCATAACAGGATAAAAGAAAATAATTACTAAATTTGCAGGTCATTTTGAAATACATAAAAAATATCATATATGAATATCTCTTATAATTGGCTGAAAGAATACGTCAACTTCGATTTGACCCCTGATGAAGTGGCAGCAGCGCTGACTTCTATCGGTCTGGAAACAGGAGGCGTAGAAGAAGTCCAAACAATTAAAGGCGGTCTGGAAGGTATCGTTATCGGTGAAGTGCTGACTTGCGAACCTCATCCCAACTCTGACCACATGCATGTAACTACGGTTAACTTGGGACAGGGAGAACCTGTGCAGATTGTTTGCGGTGCTCCTAATGTAGCTGCCGGACAAAAAGTTGTGGTTGCCACTTTGGGCACAAAGCTATATGACGGTGAAGAATGCTTTACCATAAAAAAATCAAAACTTCGCGGTATTGAGTCAATCGGCATGATTTGTGCCGAAGATGAGATTGGTATCGGAACCGGTCATGACGGTATCATTGTTCTGCCGGACGATGCTGTGCCCGGAACTCCTGCCAAAGATTATTATAACATCAAGAGCGACTATGTACTTGAAGTGGATATTACTCCGAACCGGGCGGATGCTTGCTCTCACTATGGCGTGGCACGTGACTTGTATGCTTATTTGATTCAAAACGGCAGACAGGCTACGTTAACCCGTCCTTCGGTAGAAGGCTTCAAGGTAGACAATCACGATATGGATATCACTGTAGAAGTAGAAAATACCGAAGCATGTCCCCGTTATGCCGGAGTTTCCATCAAAGGTGTTACCGTGAAAGAGAGTCCCGACTGGCTGCAAAACAAGCTGCGTTTGATAGGTCTTCGTCCAATCAACAATATTGTGGATATCACTAACTACATTCTTCATGCTTACGGCCAACCGCTGCATTGCTTTGATGCCGATAAGATTAAGGGTGGAAAGATTGTTGTAAAGACTGTTGCCGAAGGTACTAAGTTTACCACTTTGGATGAAGTGGAACGAACTTTGTCCGATAGAGACTTGATGATATGTAATACTGAAGAGCCGATGTGTATTGCCGGTGTATTTGGTGGCTTGGATTCAGGTACTACGGAACAAACAGTGGATGTATTCCTCGAAAGTGCGTATTTCAATCCGACTTGGGTGCGTAAAACGGCGCGTCGTCATGGTTTGAGTACCGACTCTTCTTTCCGTTTCGAGCGTGGCATTGATCCCAACGGAACTATTTATGCCTTGAAAGAAGCTGCCTTGCTGGTAAAAGAACTGGCAGGCGGAACTATCGCTTCTGAAATTAAAGACAATTATCCTCATCCGGTTGCTGATTTCATGGTAGAATTAAACTATGAAAAAGCTCATTCTCTGATTGGGAAAGTAATTCCGGCAGAGACGATAAAGAGTATCGTTACCAGTCTTGAGATGAAGATTGTAAACGAGACTCCCGAAGGAGTGACTTTACAAGTTCCTGCTTACCGTGTAGACGTTCAGCGTGACTGTGACGTGGTAGAAGATATTCTCCGTATCTATGGATATAATAATGTGGAAATTCCCACAACATTAAAGTCAAGCCTGACCACGAAGGGGGAAGTAGATAAATCCCAACAGCTTCAGAACTTGATTTCCGAACAGTTGATAGGTTGCGGATTCAATGAAATTCTGAATAACTCACTGACTGCTGCCGGATATTATGAAGGTTTGGAAACCTACAAGCCCGAAAACCTTGTCAACTTAATGAATCCGTTAAGCAATGACCTGAATGTAATGCGTCAGACGCTGTTGTTCGGCGGCTTGGAAAGCATCCAGCACAATGCCAACCGTAAGAATGCCGATTTGAAGTTCTTTGAGTTCGGTAACTGCTATTTCTTTAATGCGGAAAAGAAGAACCCTGAAAAGGTATTGGCTGCATACAAAGAAGAATATCATCTGGGATTGTGGGTAACAGGTAAGCGTGTGAGCAACTCATGGGCACATCCTGATGAAAACACCAGCGTTTATGAACTGAAAGCTTATGTGATGAATATCTTCACTCGTTTGGGCTTGAACTTCGGTAACGTGGTATTCGGTAATTTGAGTAATGATATCTATTCTGTAGCTGTCAGCGTACACACCCGTGGCGGCAAGTTATTGGCTACGTTTGGTGTCATCAGCAAGAAGATTCAGAAAGCATTCGATATCGACAACGAAGTGTATTATGCCGAAATCAATTGGAATGAGCTGATGAAAGCCATCAAGACTTCCAAGGTCAACTTTAAGGAACTTTCCAAGTTCCCGGCTGTAAGACGTGACTTGGCATTGCTACTCGACAAGAATATCCAATTTGCCGAAATCGAAAAGATAGCTTACGAAACAGAAAAGAAGTTGCTGAAAGAAGTAGAACTGTTTGATGTATACGAAGGCAAGAATTTGGAGCCGGGTAAGAAGAGCTATGCTGTCAGCTTCTTGTTGCAGGATGAAAATGCAACACTGAACGACAAGCAAATCGACAAAATCATGTCTAAGCTGATTGCCAATCTGGAAAGCAAATTGAATGCGAAACTAAGATAATTGATAAAATAACCATTTATAAAAATATAATCCAATGGGAAGAGCATTTGAATATAGAAAAGCTACAAAGCTGAAAAGATGGGGCCACATGGCCAAGACTTTTACAAGACTGGGTAAACAAATTGCTATTGCTGTAAAAGCAGGCGGACCGGAACCGGAAAACAACCCGACCTTGCGTGGTGTTATCGCTACTTGTAAGCGCGAAAACATGCCGAAGGATAACATCGAGCGTGCTATTAAAAATGCAATGGGTAAGGATACCAGCGATTACAAAGGTATGACTTACGAAGGATACGGCCCTCACGGGGTAGCAGTATTCGTTGATACTTTGACCGATAATACCACTCGTACTGTAGCAGATGTCCGTTCTGTATTCAACAAATTTGGTGGCAACATGGGAACTACCGGTTCATTGGCTTTCTTGTTCGATCATAAATGTGTCTTTACTTTTAAGCGTAAAGAAGGTCTTGATATGGAAGAACTGATTCTTGATTTGATAGATTACAATGTAGAAGATGAATTCGATATCGATGAAGAAGAAGGAACAATCACTATTTACGGTGACCCGAAGAGCTATGCCGCTATTCAGAAACACTTGGAAGAATGCGGTTTTGAGGAAGTCGGTGGTGACTTTACTTATATTCCTAACGACCTGAAGGATGTAACTCCCGAACAGCGCGAAACAATTGATAAGATGGTAGAGCGTTTGGAAGAATTTGATGATGTCCAGACGGTTTATACAAACATGAAACCTGCTGAGGAAGAGTAAAAATGAAGATTACTTATAAAACGCAAGGTACTTGCAGCAGCCACATTGAGGTAGAAGTGGAAGACAATGTGGTTCAACAGGTATTCTTTTGGGGCGGATGCAATGGAAATCTTCAGGGCATCAGCCGTTTGGTAAAGGGAATGAAAGTTGAAGATGTAATATCGAAGTTGGAAGGAGTGAAGTGCGGAAATCGTTCCACTTCCTGTCCCGACCAATTATGCAAGGCATTGCGTGAGATGAAATAAAAGAAGAAAGAGGTTACTCGTAAGGGAGTGACCTCTTTTTTCTTTTTCGGATAAACGCCTTTATCCTTAAGTGTACTGACTTTCACAAGCAAATACTAACTATTAATCTTAAATCTATTACTATGAAAAACACAAATATATAACACGGCATTCATTCATTTAGTTCACTCTCCCACAGAAATAAATTCGTTAAAATTAAATAAAGACATATCTTCGGGCAGACTAAGCATTTTCTTCCTTCAGACTAAGCGGTTTCATATAGTGGATTATTACGTCCCATTACAGTAGGACGTATGTCCCATTATGGCAGGACGTACGTTCCATTGCAGTGGGACGTACATCCCATTGCTGCAGGACGTAATAATCTGTCGTTCAAAAAACCTTAGTCTGCTATATGAAATGGCTTAATCTTCCCTTTGTATACGGTAGGTCTGTTTATATATAAAAAACGTGCTCCCTGACCGTTCGCTTACGGAGGGAGCACTTACAACACAAAAACTAAACTAGACATAGTGCTTCAAATCATATCTATCTTTGTGGTATACAGAGTGTTAATGCTGCTTGTAAAATAACCATTTACAATTTAAATGAAATGAAGCTTTGTTTCTAAAAATAATTTATTGTAACAATTGCCCTATTATATAATATTTTTTTATATAAATATCTGATAATCAAATGTGTATTTTATTATTGGAAAAGGCTATTTTTCGGACTGCTTCACGGAGCTCTTCAATATGCCATATTGCTTTTTTGAAGTCTTCCGAAGCAGTGGTTTCATCCTCCACCATTCTGCCTTCTCCTGTACAAAGCCATCGTACATTGAGCATTGGGAATTTCATGGCTACAAGGGCTATCTTATCACTTCCTACACATCCTTTTCCATTCTGCTTCAAATTGTACATATATCTGGGAGAAAGTCCACAATAAGCCTCAAAAGAGGTTTCCCCTTTGACGTATCCTTTACTTCTTGCCCATTTTGCGAACAATTTCAGTCTGTCTATAGCTGTCTGATTTTCCATATTATCTGACTATTTCCATTAAGCATCTTTTTTCACCTTCGCAACACTGATCACAGAATCCTGCTCGTATACAGAAAGCCTTTTTTTCAATAAATCAACGTCATGTTTCAAGACGGCTTTTTCACTAATAAGTTCATCATATTCTTTCCTATTTAAAACGATAAAATCATTTCTTGTTCGTTCACCATCGTTGGCATTTAATTCTTCAAGATATTTTTTAGCTCTGCTTCTACCCTCAGATTCACTACAATCCTTCTTTTTTTCGAATTTGATAATCATCGGATTATTGAATCCTTCTATTGGGTTTATACATTCTTTCCTCATATCTAATGATGGATCATTTATAAAACATTCTTCTGGCAATCCGCCTACAAACCATATTCCATGTGTTTTCCCATTAAGTCCAACTGATGTTATCATATCACGAAATTTACCATTAATCTCCTTTGGCACATATACTTCGGTAATACATTCATAATTAAATGAAAGAATATCATTTGATTCATGAATAAACCTGTACTCATTTTCATAGTTCCATACAGACAATTTATATTTTAAACCGCACTCATCAGACGTATTATTCTTTATTTCTTCAATACCTTTGTATTGTATAGGGAATGACATAAACCCTTTCCCCTTATTAATCTCTTTCAACTTAGATAAATTAAATCCTATACATATCCCAAGATATTCATCTCCATAATGCGTCCACATGCAGGGATTCAAACAACCTTTAACATCACCATCCATACAGAAACTTGCATATTTATATCCGCTTCTGTTAAAGACTTCACATCTGTCGTTTGCATTGCTTAAATCAGATAGTCTTATATATCCACTTGATATTATTCCTAAAAATCCCTTTAAATCTGTGTAATGATATATAATCGTAGGCTCTATTATCGTCTGATTTAACATTTGACCTTCCCCTGTCTGTAGCCATATAATATTTATATCAGGGAAAGCCTTTTGAATTTTAAGTAGATTATTTTTTCTAATGCAATCACGGTCTTTGCTTACAAAGCCTCTTGAAAGACCACATTTCCCTTCAAAATCATTCTCACTCATATCTATATGAGTGAGATATTTTTTCAATCGTTCTTTTACAGACATAATTTCAGTGTTTTATTTGGATACTGAATAATTTTCAGTATCTTTGCACCCGTTGCAAGTAGAGCGGCAACAGACACATGATTAAACAATCGCTCAAACGTGAGCCTTCTTTATATTTGGAAATCCGTTGCCGCTCTACTTTAGCAACGGATTTTTTCTTTCCTATTAGTTAGATTAAATCCATACAATCGGTTATTGTATGCTTTCCATGAATTGGATACAGCAGGGCTATCGGGGAAAATACGTTCGACCAATAACAGATTTAAAACAACCTTCCGAAGCTTCACGGTGAAAGCCCGTGAGGGGATGCACGAAAGAAGGCAGTCGATTGAAATAAGCAGACTGGTGCGCAGGTGCAGGTTACGAGATAACCAACTCTGTAGAAGCTGAAAGCCGAGATTGGAAGCACCCAATTCAGAGCCGAGACGAAAAAGCCGAGATGACGGGCTCATTCTCTTGAATCATTCCCGAACCGCAAGAGAGAAAACACTCTCTACGGGTAAGGGGATGATTTGCTCAAGTCCCCTACCTCAAATCAAAGCAGGTTATTATTTAATAGATAACTCATTATTAATATAATTACAATGAAAGAAACAAATCTTAAATATGAAGCATACACAGATGGTAGCTGTGATAACATATCTCCTTATGGAGAAGGTGGTTCTGCCTATATAATACTTAAAGACGGTGTAATAATAAAAGAGTCTAAAAAAGGATTTGTTGGCACTACGAATAACCGCATGGAAATGCTTGCCATAATAAGTGCTGTTAAATCTGTTCCTAAAGGAGCTACATTAACCGTATATACCGATTCTCAATATTGCATAACAAGTTTCACGAACTGCAAGAAGCCTAAAAAGAACTTAGACTTAATAAGCCTTTATCATCATTGCGCCGCATCGCTTCGTGAAATATGTTTTGTTTGGGTGAAGGGGCACAACGGTAATGAGTATAACGAGCACGTTGATAGTTTAGCGTATTCTGCTTACGAAGATATTGTAAAGAAATACAATCTTCCAAGAACAAGAGTTGGAAGGGGAAGATAGTCATTAATAACCGATTGTAAACATTTCAAAGAACGAAATTATGGAAAATCCATTTAAATCAGCAAGTCACATTGAACAAGAACCGAAACAGAACTTGTCAGACCTTCAATTTGTCGCTTCTCTACAACATCAGATTGACGAGCTTCAATCGCTTATCAACAACGATGTGCTAAATGTACTTCGTCAAGACTGCTACCGTGAACACATTGAAGTCAATACAATAAGCAATCACGAGATTGTAGCCTCTTTTATAAAATTTATACACTTAAAACACCCTTCTATAATCGGTGAATTTATAGAGTATCAGAAGCTCTGACTTTTAATCAGTGGAGCTATAATATTCTCCATGACCCATTTTATAACTCCACTGAATTTTGATTTTTTCTTCTGTTTTAATTCATCGATCAATAATGCGGAGCTTTCTCTTTTTAGCATTATAATGCTACCATTTGTCGCCCATATACATACGTCTTTCAAATGCAGATATCCTACAATGTTTTTCCGCATATCCTCTCTATTTCTTCACGGCTTAATCCATTATTGGCTTTATCCGCTTAAAACATATTGACAATCTTTTTTGTGATTCATAATGTTGTATTTAAGGGGTTAATCATTTGCTTTGTCATTATCAAAATAGAATTGACCGTTTCGCTTTATTGGAATTCCTAAAGACCAAGGCTCCTTTATTGTTACTGATATCTTTTGCAATTTAAATTCATTCATAAGTCGTTCTTTGAATCTATTCAGATACAATTGGCTTATACCTCCACTTTCAAATATTAAAGAACATGAATCGTTTTTTTCCTCTGTCATAATATGCTTCACACTAACTCCTAAATTTTCATAGAATGAACGTATTTCATGAATTATTTTGACTGCTGTTTCTTTATTATACAAAATGCCAACTTCAAAAACAGCCCATTTCCCTTTATTCCCACCATATATATCCAAATCGCTAACCATCTTTTCCAATTTAGTTATATTCTTATTCAATTCAGTTACTTCACTATCTATCTTTCCCTTATATTCTAAGGACTCTTTTCTGTATTCTTTCCTTATACTTAATTTGGTTTTCTCGTAATCGTCTTTTATTTTCTTTATGTCTATGACTGTATATATGTTCCATCCAATCAATACCGTAACCAACAATGCCAGTACACCAACTAAAATCCCCATCCAATCAGCCTCTATGCGTTTATCGCATACGAATACCGCATAGATGGATAGCAAAATCGCTGCAATACTCATTGCTATTGATAAATTAGCTTTATTTATCTTTTATCATCTTAAACTGTTAATTAATGTTTTTGCTGAATTATTTTCAGCGAAAGTATTAGTTTGCTGAAAATAATTCAGTATCTTTGCATTGTCAATCAAAGCAAGAAAGCCAAGAAAGACAAAATAAAAACGGAGCGACTTATATAAGTCACTTGCCACTCATCAGATGGCAAATATATGAAACCGATTTTTAAAAAGCAAATTAAACGAATAATATTTAAGCATAAAATATAGAAAATAAAAGCAAGTATGAAAATTACAAAGAATGATATATTGAAAATCAAAGCGGGTTCTTCTCTGACAGCTCAACTTGGGAGCTATCTTGAATGTCGTAGTTTGAGACAATGGGCATACGAAATCGCAAAGTCTTATCCAAGAGACGATGTGGAAAGATATAGTTGCTATATAAGCAAGGACAACAAGATAACCATTACTGCTATAAAGAAATGACAATAATGAAATAGTATGAACGAAGCCGAAATAAGATATACTAACCAATCTCGCCAACTTAACAGGTATGGTGTAACCTTCTGTAAGGATACAGCAGCAAGACTTGTGGGTGGAGAAAAAAGATTGGAAGACTTATACTCTAAGGGCAAAGTTCGCATAGATTTCAAGGGAAAGAAAAAATGGTTTTGTAATGCGGCTGACGTATTGAATAATATAAGAGTTGATTGACTAAACTTTAAAGACATTTATCCCTGTTGACGGAATGAACGGAATTCAGTAGCGATAACTGAGCAGGGAGCAAAAAATAGTTCTTTGAAATATTTATTTATACAATAGAAATAATGTATGGGTAAAACCGTACAATTATTATATATGATTTCTGCGCAGGCACAGAAGCGAAGCCAGTGATGGTAGATAGTGGTGGGTGCAAGTGGAACGGAATTGACACCGATAGCAACCGAAGATAAGACGATAACGGTCGAATGGTTGTAAATGTCTGATGGTGGTAAAGCCACGAAGTTGAAATGAAATTTACTTTCAGCACGCCAATTTGTCTTTAGCGTGGCGAGTATGCTTGGTTAGGCACAAGTATCGCTGAAAGGTCTAATATATCCCCTCCCGTAAGATTCGGGGTAACAACCGGTTTAAGCCGTTGAGGGGAACAAACTTAATAATTAAATGACCTCATGAAACGATTTCTTAAAAAATGGCTCAAAAGACGGCTTATTAAGATTGCCATAGAAACAAAAAAAACCATCTCCACGCATCTCTTTGAGTGGATTTACAATTCACCGATATATACGTGGAGAGACAAACTTCTAATTGCTAGAATTGGCAATGATCTTTGGGAAGAATACTATTGTTGGCTTAACAGAGACAACACTTGAGGTATTGGCAAAGTTGTTTCAACCACATCACCAGATACCAAATGAATAAAAGTCATACGGCTCTTATGTTCAATGAAAGTTACATGGTCAGGATTTATATAACAAGGGAAAGTCTTGCCCTCGATCAGTATAAATTTGTTCATAATACAAGAATTTTAAATGTGACACCGCAAAAGTAATAATAATTCGGGTACGTTCCTCTTTTCCATCAATAAAGTTTTAAATGTGACAGTTTATACTTCTATTTGGGGACGTACCCTTTTTTACATAATATAATGAAAACAGCCAATTTTATCATGTCTTTATTTGCCGCCTTATGTTCGTTAGGGATGATTTATGGTGCGATAGTTACGGAAAGTCCTGTAAAATGCGTATCTGTGATTATATTTTCCATTATCTTCCTGTTGTGCATAAGACTGGTAGTCCTGACATACAATGAACTGAAAGAGTGTGACTAATATTTTCTCTATCTATTTTTTAGTTAGTAATATTATCCGTTCATGCCGGTATGTGAATATAGGTATGAACATCCTCCGAAAGTAGCATTATGGAATGCATGTGGTAATTTAATAATAATCATATTCTTTATGTAGGTCTCATTACCCCACAAGAAGCAGGTTCGATTCCTGTCTTTCGGACAAATATTTAAACGTAGTTATTATGAAAAAAGGTGATAAAGTCCGTGAAATTGGCGATACGCTGATAGGCACGATTATTAAGATTAAAGATGGGCGTGCAGATGTCAAATTCTCTAAGTTAAAAGCTGTTTATTCACTTCCTTTGCAATTTTTGGAGAAAGTATGAGGTGTAAATCATCTATTAATTCAGAACTTGATAAGCTTTATTCAGAGCTTGACACGGTTCAGCAAATGAGTGAAGAAGCGGTAATGCTCACATTCAATGCTGACAGTAAGGCTGAATATATTGCACTTATCAATGAAGAAATTGATTCTCTTGAAAATGAGCTTGAAGAAGTGGAGATATATCATGGCAGGAAGCGGAACTTTGTAAGGACTGCGGACCTGCCTTTTTTGTGTTGGTAAATAATAATATTATAATGAGTGAACAGCTAATATACAGTAAGATAGCCAATATCCTCAAAGAGACAAAGGCTATCACCAAATCGGAGAAGAACCAGCAACAGGGATTCAAATTCCGTGGGATTGACAACGTTATGAACGAACTTCATGAATTATTCTCAAAAAATGAGGTGTTCATACTACAGGAAGTGCAGAACTTCACAACGGAGAACAGAATAACGAAATCCGGCGGTACGAACACATTTACAAGGGCTACGATAAAGTTTAGGTATATGACCACTGATGGCAGCTTTGTGGAAACTGTAAATGTGGGTGAAGCAATGGACGCAGGCGATAAAGGAATGAATAAAGCAATGAGCATAGCGTTGAAGTATTCTTTGCTTCAATTGTTCCTGATTCCTACAGAAGAGCAAAAGGACCCTGATAGTACAACACCTGAGGAAACGGATTTCCTTGCGATGGCATTGCAGGAAGTAAGATCAAGCCTGTCAATCGAGACATTACAGGTAGTATGGGGAAATTATAAGGAATTACAGAGTGACAAACGTTTTGTTGAAGCGGTGACAAGAAGGAAAGGAGAACTGAAATGAAACTAATCAAATCACAAGTCATTTTCAATCCCGATGAACATACTTATATGCTAGGGGATAAGGAACTAAGCGGTATTACTTCCGTGATAAGCAGACAGCTTTTTCCTGATAAATACCGTGATGTTCCCGAAGACGTGTTAAGAAAAGCGGCTGAAAGAGGTACTATGATCCACAGTATATGCGAACTTGTCGATGATATGGGTATAACTCATGACAGCGATGAAGCACAAGGATATAAGGAACTGAAAGACGATTGGGGATTGAGATACGAATGTTCCGAATATCTAGTATCAGATAATGAGCACTATGCAAGCTGTATCGACAAAGTTTATCGCGAAAATGAAACTGATTTTACTTTGGGCGATATAAAGGCCACTTACGTGCTTGACAAGGAATCTGTAAGATGGCAGTTGAGTATATATGCATACTTTTTTGAGTTGCAGAATCCGGAATGCAATGCGGTAAGGCTTATAGGTATATGGTTGAGAGGTAAAAACCATGAGATAGTAGAAGTCGAGAGAATACCATCAGAAGTTGTAATGAATCTGTTGAAATGTGATTCGGAAGGCAGGCAGTTTGTAAATCCCTATTCCATATCTCCTGTTACTCTTCCTGACGAGTACCGAAAGATGGAGAGGACAATACAGGAAATTGTGTCACAGGCAAAATACTGGTCCGATAAAAAGAAAGAAATAACTGATGGCGTAATGATGGCTATGGTAGAAGCCGGTGAATATAGTTGGAAAGGTGATATCATATCATTTACTCGCAAAAAGGACACTATCAGAAAGGATTTCGACAAGAAGGCGTTTGAGAAAGATTATCCTGATTTGTATAAGAAATATTTAAAAGAGATTCCAGTAGTTGGAAGTGTAACATTAAAAACAATATAATTATGGCAATTTTAAGTGGTTCTATCTGTCTCTCTGATATACCTCGTGAGCAGATGAAGAAAATTAAGTGTAAAGACGGAGTTGAAAGAATCTATGTGAATGTGGCTGTTATCGAGCGCAAAGAGAAATCCCAGTTCGGACATATGCATTTCATCACTTGTTCTCCTAAAAGAGAGGAACGGGTAGAAGGTACACGGTATATTTTTGGTGACCTCAAAGAGTTTGTACCTCAGAATACATCACCTACTCCAGAGGATATAAATAGTGCTCCAAGCGTGTCGGATGATGATGGACTGCCCTTCTAATCTGTTGAAAGAACTATATAAACTTAACTCACATGAACGAATTGGTTTTCAAGGGTCAGAATGACCGGATACTGACAACTTCACTGAAAGTTGCAGAAGTGTTCAGTAAGGAGCATCAGCACGTTTTGCGTGACATCAGAAACCTTATAGAGGGTGTGTCCAAAATTGGTGATACCCCCATGTTTGTAGAAACGACCTACATAAATGAGCAGAACGGACAAGAATATCCAATGTTCGTAATGAACCGTGACGGATTTACTCTTTTGGCGATGGGATTCACAGGAAAGAAAGCCATGAAGTTTAAGTTGGATTACATAGCCGCATTCAACGCTATGGAGGATTCATTGAAGAAGCAACAACCAAAACAGTTATCTGGAGCAGAGTTTCTTCTTGAACAGGCAAAATTAATGGTTGAACAAGAACGAAGGCTTTCAAAGGTAGAAAGTGAAATTGCATCAATGAAAAAAGAACGTGATGAAAACGCAAAAGCACTTCTTAGCGTATCTATATCATCCGAAATGGTTCCAGAAATATCACTGCGTGACAAAATACGGCAATTAGTAAACAAATACTCATCAGCTACCAATATGAGACAGCAAGATGTGTGGCATAAGATTTACGACCAGCTTTATTACCTGTATCATATCTCTATACGGAACTATAAGAAGTCAAGACGTGACGAATCAAAACTTGAAATAGCGGAACGAAATCACTTTCTTGACAAGATATACAATATTATATCCAATATGGTGAGAGAAACTAAGGTGGCATGAAATACGATGGTTCCAATCCTCTCCACGTCCAGCAGGCAAGAGCGAAGCTGGAGAAGTTGATAAAGGAACAGAAGGTGTTTGAATTGACGGAAAAGAAACCCCAAAGATCTTTAAATCAGAACAAATACCTTCATGTCTGCCTTGCTTATTTCGGTTGCCAAATCGGTGAGACGATGGAATATGTAAAGCGGAACTATTACAAGATTCTCTGCAACAAAGACACTTTCGTCCGTGAGAGAGAAGACAAGTTTCTTGGGAGACTAAAATACTTAAGAAGTTCGTCTGACCTTGATAGTACAGAGTTTAGCCTTACCATTGAAAGGTTTCGGAATTTCGCGAGTGCCCAATGTGGCATATATATCCCATCTCCAGACGAAGAACGTTTGATTCAGTTGATGGAGATTGAAATTGAACAACATATAAATTACATTTAATAAATGACACGAGAAGAGTTGCTCAAATACAGGTTAGATGGATCAAAGTCATTCCCTTTTCATATTAAAGAGCAAGAAATAACAGACAAATATGGAGTATATTCTACTGGAGTATTTAAATACAAAGGGATGAGTTTGATAATTGCAATAGAAAATGGGGTATGGCATTTATCAGTAAGTGCTAAGTTTCCATTAGGTTATCAGCAGTTGAAAGATGTACGATATAAGTTTTTACCAAATAACATTCAAGTGGCACAAATATTCCCTCCGAGAGAAGAATTTGTGAACTTACATAGTACTTGCTGGCATTTATGGGAGATTAAAGACTAATAATTATGAAACTTACTTTGACAAAACAAGAAGTGCTTCTCATCCAGAAGTTGCTCAATACTTACAAAAACGAGTTGCCCGATGACGGAACAGAGAAGCATGGACGTTTTGTCGGGAAGCTCTGCAAGAAAATCAAAAGACAAGTTATTAATCAATTAAAGCAATAAAATTATGGAATCTAATATTTCACGCGATCATATTGCGCTTGAAGCAATGAAGTGCATAATGATGACAGCAAAACGCAGAAGAACTTTATGGAATAGAGTTGTAACATTGTTTTCCCCATCCAAAGAAGTTAGTATTATAAACTACAACTCTGAAAAACAGGCTAAAGCAGCTTATCAGATAGCTGATGCAATGATTAAGGAACGTAATAAGACAAAGGAGGAATGATTTATGTCAGAAAAAAAGGAACAACTTTAACAAGAAAGTTCAGATGCATCTTGCTTGTTCTGGAGATTATCCTATCAAACCTGAAATGTGTTGTATCTATTTCAAAAACGGATTTGCATACGCAAGTGACGGGCATATTTTGGCAAAAAACAGAATTTCAGAAATATCGGGGTTGAAGGAACCTGAGATAACCGCACTTGACGGAAAATTTCTTCACGCTGACTTCTACAAAGATATGCTGAAATACGATAATATTATGATTGCCGAAGATGGCATAGAATGCAGCAAGGATAATGATAAAGTATTCTTTTACTTTTCCACATTTGATAAATATCCTGATGCGGAAAAAGTCTTGCAGGGTGCTTTGAATACGCAGACTACTCCGCTTCCACAAGTGAAGTTTGACATGAAGATTATGCAACGGTTGAATAAAGCTCTTTTTGAAAGCGACAAGTGTGTCGCTACATTTAAGGGTACTAATAAACCTATTGTTTTTGATAGTATGATGGAGGATGTAAGTAGTGTTGGATTGCTTATGCCGTGTTATAGTGAAGATACGGAGGAATAATATGGAAGAGTTTATTTCAGATTGGTTCATACCGATGGATTTCGGTAATGATATGCCGGAGGAAGAACCGGACGGTGAGGATAATTTTAATTTTGATTGACATGGAAAAGAAATTTGAACTTACAGACAAGTTTGTATTTAATACTTTTGGAATTAAATTATTCCAAATTAAGTGTACAAAGTCTTTCAAATATGCCAAGGAAGGTGATTTGGGAGGATATGTTGAGAAAGATGAGAACTTAGACCAAGAAAGCAATGCTTGGGTGTACGGCGATGCTTGGGTGTACGGCAATGCTCGGGTGTCCGGCGATGCTCGGGTGTACGGCAATGCTCGGGTGTCCGGCGATGCTCGGGTGTCCGGCGATGCTGATATAGAAAATGATAACAATCATTGCGGATTTGATTGTTTCGGTTCATGCAACCGCCACACTCACGCATATTTGACAAAAGATAATAAAGTCGAAATAACTTGTGGGTGTTTTCGTGGCAGCATTGAAGAGTTTGAAAAGAAAGTGGAGAAGACACATTCGGGAACAATCTACGAGAAACAGTATAAAGCCATCATCAATGTTATTAAAATTAAATTTGGGTTGACTGATTTGATATAGATTAAGTGCATTTGTTTACATGCCTTCCCGGTCTGTGAAGATAGGGCGGGCAAACATGGTGGTATGGCGGAATTAGAAGACGCTATTAAGCAGTAGATTGATGCTCTAAGCTGAGGATTATAGGAAATGATAATCGGGAAAGGTTGGCGAAAAGGAGACCAGCATATCAGGTAAACGAAGCATTCGATGGTTATTAATCAATCGGTGACGGATACCAAAACCTACAACAGCGAGCCTTATTCATAGTAGGCGATAAAAGATGTAAATGAGCAGCATAACAATCATGCAGGTGCAAGTCCTGCTACCACCTCATAAATGTGAGCCACACATAAATGGCAAGGGTTAGTAAATAATGGTTGTGCCCCGGAGAATACGCTTCGGGGCTTTAATAAAAAACAACATGGAATATAAAACAATAATTAACGGGAATGCCCCTTCTAAGGCTAATTGTTATAAAATAGTAACCATTAATGGGCACGGATGTTTGGCGAAAACTCCAGCTCTGAAAAAATATGAGGAATCGTTTATCTGGCAGGCAGGGAAGTTGAGGGATTTGAATATCAACGAGCCATTTGAGTTCTACATTGACGTGTACTACCCAAGTAAACGGAGCGACCTTGATAACGTATTAAAACTACAACTTGACGTGTTGCAGCGAATCAAATGTATCAAGAACGATAACAATTGTTGTCTTATCCATGCACGTAAATTCGTAGATAAGGATAATCCTCGGGTTGAGATTACGATTAAGACTTTGGAATAAAAAATATAGTTTTTCTTTGGTATTTCAGAAAATGAGTGTATATTTGCGGCATCCTACATAACAAACAAGGCAAGCGTGCGAGCCTGCCGATATTTTTCGAGCGGGCGTTTTTTATGCTTGCAAGATTGCTGCTATACATATACGGCAACTTACGTAACCCCGTGCCGGAAAGTTAATGCTTCCGCTGCCTTGTTTGGTGTAGGATAACGGGTAAGTGCGGAGTTGCCGTTTCTTTATTCCTTCCGCTGAAATGCCAAAAATATCCTATAAAACAATGGCAAAAGAAATTATTTTATCAAAGAAGAGTAGCGAAAGCGAAATCAAAGCGTACTTCAACGCTGTATTAAAGTTATCCCAATCTGATAATGAGTTCCCAATTAACCTTGATGAGGTGTGGCCGTTGGTCTATTCTGAAAAGGGAAAGGCTGTTAGAGCTTTGACATCAAACGAGCAATTCATTGAAGGAGTTGATTACAAAATGCTTGCCCAAAATGGCAAGCAAGATGAAGCAAGTTGGGGAGGTAACAACAAAGTGAACTACTACTTAACGGTTTCTTGTATGGAGTTTTTCATCGCAAGAAAAGTTAGACCTGTATTTGAAGTTTACAGACAGGTGTTCCACAAAACTGTTCAAAAAGCAATCGAAGAAAAAACAGAAGTTAGTAAGCCAACCATTTCGGACAAGATGAAAGCAGCTACATGGGCGGCAAAGTTCTTGAACCTGAATGAAAGCTCAAAGCTGATTATTGCAAAACAGATACTTGAACCGTACAATCTTCCTCTTCCCGACTATACCCCATCAAAAGGAGTACTCAAATCAGCTTCCAAATTATTGGCGGAAATGGGGCTGAAAAAACAAATATCGGCACAGGTATTCAACAAAAGAGCAATTGAAAAAGGCTACCTGTATGATATAGAGAGAGATTCTTCCCACGGTCAGAAAAAACAATTTAAATCAATCACAGAAAAAGGTCTTTCTTATGGAGAGAACCAAGTAAGCCCAAATAATCCAAGAGAAACGCAGCCGCTATGGTATGAGAACAAATTTAGTGAATTGTTAGGCATATTAGGTTTTCAATTCATGGGAGGATTGTCTTATGAAAACTAAATTGTCCTCTCTCTTATTAATGTTAGTACTCACTATCATTAACCCTATCTTGTTTATATTACCGTTTATTGTTTGCTTCATTTCAGCGAAGAAAGGAGGTCTGCTATGAAAAAGAAAATAGCAACCGTTGAGATTGAATGCTCAAATTCTCATTTAATACCAACATTCAGTGACTTTTTAAATGAATTACAAAAGCAGTATGATATTGAGAAAGACTGCAAGAATGAAGCATATTCTTTTATAATAACAAACGGACTGTTTGAGGATTTTAAGAAGTTCAGTGAAAACTACAAAGGAGTGGACCACTACAAAGCAATAATCGGAATGCTTATCACTGATGCTGAAATAAAACAAATCAAGAAATAACAAAAATATAATCAACTAAGTGCTGGTAGCCTTATACAAGGCTGCCACACCTCTTATATCATAAATTATGAAAACAATAGGAGAAATAATGAATGAAATAGAACATATACCTAAATGCCCTAAAAGTGTGGAAGTCAATTTGCTTTATTTAATTGGAATAATAAAAAAGTAATATGGAATTTTTAGAGAAAGATTTAGAAGATATTATTTGGGAAGCATACCAAAGTGAATATGGAAAATATGAATTATTTAATAAAGGGCTAGCAATATCAGGTAAAATGTACAGACAGGTAAATCTTGGTGATTACGGAATACTTGATTTAATGACTGTAAGTATTAATCCCAAAGATGTGATAATATCAATTTACGAACTGAAAAAAGATATTATTAATATGTCAACAATGGCTCAAGCAGCAAGATATGGCACAGGAATATCTAAATATATAGAGGAAAGATGTAACATACATAACCGTCCTATATCCTTACAATTTTTCTTGATAGGAAAGGAAATAGAATGTAGATCTGATTTTGTATTTCTCTATAACAATAGCCCCCATTTTAAATCTATTTATACAAATATGAATTAAATGGTATTCATTTTAAGTACCAACAAAAGAATTGGGTAATTGAGGAAGCACATATTCCCAATTATAATCTGTCTGTAAGCGATGTAAAATCTTTTTTTTAAAAGAAGATAATCCATTCTAAGAAATGAGCGATAAAGGATTTATAAAACTAAGCCGCAAGTTATTTGATAACAAGATATGGCAGGCCGCCCGGGCATTTAATGAGTGCGAAGCGTGGATTGACTTGATACAGTCAGCACGATTTGAGGCATCATCGACTACGTCGCGCATCGGGTGTTATGAAGTAACATGGGGAAGAGGGCAATATCCTGCATCCAATAGATTTCTTGCTAAAAAATGGGGAAGATCTGAACAATGGGTTAAATCTTTACTTGGAAAGTTGAAAAGAGAGAAAATGATCACTACTGATAATAGCCAAGGAGTTAATGTGATTACTCTCATCAATTTTGAGAAATATAATGGTGAAGTTGTAGATAACCCACCTAGTAACCCACCTAACAAATTAAATGATAGAGAGTTACAAGAGTTGATAACCCACCTAGTAACCCACCTGCATAAGAATGATGGAATTTTGCAACCCACCTCTAACCCAAATAATAAGAAAGAAGAAATAAATAAAGAAAACTCTATAAATAGAGCAAAAGAAAAAATGGGTTCTGATTTTGGAAGTTGTGATATAGATCTCAGTGAATTGCAACATGAGCTGTCATCAGACAGCGGATGGGAGGAAGCAATAAGGCTTCATTTGTACCGTAACGGGATAAAGGTTTTCGACCATGATATGTTTCTTCTATGGCTTGACAAGTTCGTGATAAGCCTAAAAGCCGGAGGGACTATCTCGAAAGACAGGAAAGGTTTTATGGAGTATTTTAGGAACTGGATATTGACCGAGATAAAAAAGGGGGCTACAAATTTGTTCCAAGATACGAATGATGCGTTGTTGGAATCTTCTAAAGATAACAATGCCTATTATAAATTCCTGTCATATATCAAGAAACAAGCACCGTATTGTTTTTCCAATATGCGATTGCCTACGGAAGAAGAATTTTTGCTTTTACGGGACAAATATGGGAACGATATGTTTAAAAGCGCATTGCGCACAATAGAGGGCAGAGCAGACATCCGTTCAAAATGGGATGTTTTGTATTATGCTATTTTAAAACAACTCAAGTTTATGAAAGATGAAAGATGAAATAATGCCGAGTGGAATGCGTATATTGCCAAGAGATGAAGAGTGTGAGAAACGTGTTCTTGGGACCATTCTAAGCGAGAGAGATACCATTTACGAAGTGAGGGATATCCTTACTGAAAATTGTTTCTATAACGATTTTCACAAGCAGATATACAGGACTGTATTGGAAATAACGGATTCCGGTGGAAGAGCTGATGCCATCAGTGTGAAATCAAAACTGGAGTTCTCATATCCAGACTTTAGTTTATATGAGCTGACAAAGATTTCAGGAATGTACACATTCGATCTGTATCAATATGCGTGCAGACTTCATGATCTGATGATACGGAGACGGTTCTTTGATATTGGGAGTTATCTCGACAGTAACGCTTTTAATGAGAAGGAAGATATTGCCGACGTCGTGCAAAAAGTGTCAGATCAGCTTGCTAATCTGTTCTCATCCAATTGTAATTCTATCAGCACGGTCAAGGAATGCATAGAATCCGTATATGAAACGATAAACCGCAACATGTCAGGGAAAACAGACTTAACAGGTACACCGACCGGATTTGACAAGATAGATGGGAAAACAGGTGGACTTCAAAAATCAGACTTGATAATTATTGCAGGTGAAACTAGTGCTGGCAAAACGTCAATGGCTGTAAGCATGATGAAAAACGCTGCAATAGCAGGTGCTAAGATAGCCATGTATTCAATGGAGATGAAGAAGGAACAAATTACGTCTAGAATTATTTCAATGATAAGTGGTATTCCTTCAAATGTCATACTTTACTCACCGCTTTCCGGAATGCAGTTGGAAAATGTAGACCGGGCTGTGGATACTGTATCAAAAATGCAAATCTATTTCGATGATAGGAGCACGTCCAATATCGACACGATAATATCTTCAATCCGTCAGATGAAATTTAAAAATGGGATAGACGGGGCTGTGGTAGATTATTTGCAGATTTTGAATGTTAACATGAAGGGAAGTAACAAAGAACAGCAGATGGGAGAGGTTGCAAGAAGGCTGAAGAATCTGGCAAAGGATTTGGATATATGGATTATTGCATTGTCGCAGATGAATAGGGATAATCTTAACCCTGTACCTACATTGGCAAGGTTAAGGGATAGTGGACAGATAGCGGAAGCAGCAGATATAGTTATGCTGATTTATCGTCCTGAGGTAAAAGGGAAGCGGTATCCTGATGAGTTTTTAGACGTGGACACAAAAGGAACTGCCATGATTGATATAGCTAAAGGCAGAAATATAGGACTATTGAAGTTTATTTGTGGCTTCAATGCTGCATCTACTCACTTTTACGACTTGAACATTATTCCCATATCAAGTAATAGCACTGAAGATGATAACAACCCATTTTAAGTATGCCAAAGAAAGTCAAACCGGAAATTGTATATGTCAAATGCCGGAATTGCAAGAATGCCTCGGACTTCGGGGATAATTCTGCGTATTGTAAGGCTAAAGGGCATAGAGTGTGTGCCTGTGACAGATATGGGCAAATTTGCAACAGTTTTCTAAAGAAAGAATTATAACGAAAAAGGAGAAATTTATGAATACCGAGATGCAGAGAAAGATACGTGAATGGGAAGCGGAACGCGACAGAAACCTGCGCATACACTGCCCTCTTGTAGCTGCCAAATTCCAAAGGTGGATTGACAAAATTAATAAAAAGGAGAACGAAAGTATTAACCGCATGAAAGGAAATGTAAAGTGAAAATATACAATTATGAAGCCAAAGAAAAAAATAATAGATGCCGCCATAGCCAATGGTAGCATAGATAGATTGAATATGCTGCTTTCAGCCGCTCACCTGTTGAATTGCGAAGCCAATAACTTAGTAGAGGAAGCGAGCGATTTAATGGCAGAGAACTCCCTTCTGCTTGGAGATTTAAAAAAGTTGCACAATGACTTCGTAAAAGTTGCCGATAAGTATTTCAAGGAGTTCTCCACCCTCTATAGTGCAGCGTCAGCCACAGGCAACCAAGGTGCAGCGTCAGCCACAGGCAAGGATAGCATTGCTCTTGCTGCCGGATACGGGTGTAAGGCTAAGGGAGCTATAGGTTGCTGGATAGTCCTTGCAGAACGTGGAGAATGGAACGGTAATACCTACCCGATTAAGGAGGTTAAGGCGTTTGAAGTTGACGGGAAAAAGGTTAAGGCTGACACATGGTATATGCTAGTCAATGGACAGCTTAAGGAGGTTTAGCGGAAGTAATTAATTCAAAACAGATCAGAAAAGGAGGTAATTATGGGATCATTTATAGCCCAACAGCCAAACGGCTTATATTGTAGGTTTAGTACAATCGTTGATACACTTACGCACTACAATATGACAAAAGATGATTACATGGAAGCATGCAAAGACCGATTAGGAAAGAAACGTGGAGAAGAAGAGGCTAATGATATTTTAAAAAACTATCTGCACCCTTTTAACGATGTTCTTGAGCGATTTATCCCTAATAATGATTCGGTTGAAGAGTTTAATATCCGTTTGAAAGAAATGGGATATATGGATGAGTTTAATGGATAATCAATATAGAAAGGATTAAAAGATGATACTTACTACTGATAAGATGGTATTTGTTACTGATTTAGAAAATTCGGACGAATATATTGAGAATCTTATAACTGAATATGGCACTAATCAATATCGCATAAAGGTTGACCGGACACTCAATCCACCATATTATCAATTATTTTACGAATGGAAAGAAGGCAAGCGAACGCTTAATAATCATTTGTTTTCTTCAAGTAGATTGGAAAAGATTGTGGATTACATTAATCAGAATATTCAATAAAATATAGAGATGAAGCAAAGTAAATTGACTCATGGCTCTCTGTTTAGTGGGATAGAAGGTTTCGGCTTGGGTGCAGCGTTTGCCGGAATAAAAACACTTTGGAGCTGCGAATATGAAGACTATCAAGCAAGTATAATCAAAAAAAATTTTGGAGAAAACCATGAAATCAACAGAGATATTAGAACGTATTCAAATCCAACATTTGTTGACATCATCAGCGGTGGATTCCCTTGCCAAGACATCAGCGTTGCTGGAAAAGGTGTCGGAATTGTCGGTGAAAGAAGTGGCTTATGGACTGAAATGTACCGAGTTATACGGGAAGTTAGACCTAAATACATCATCATTGAAAACAGTCCAATGCTCCTTATTCGGGGATTTGAACGGGTTTTATGCGACCTTTCCGAAATCGGGTATGATGCAGAATGGCAATGTTTATCAGGCACCGACTTTGGTATACAACAGGGTCGGGAACGATTATATTGTATTGCCTACTCCTGTGAAATCAACAGCAAAAGGAGCATCCAAGAATCGATATTTCGGAAGCCCTACCTATCGGGGCAATATACACGAGTATATCCGGGATGGAGAACAAGACAGTCAATACCCTCACCCCGATTTGCTGGAAAGTCTAATGAACTTCCCGATAGGGTGGACAGAACGGAGTGTATAGGCAATGCAGTACAGCCTATAATTGCGCACTATTTATTTGAATGTATTAAGATTTTCGATAAACAATTAGAGTAAAACAAAAACATGAATAAGGAAGAATTTTTGAGCAAAAGAAATGCCATTGATTTAAAGCTAAAAGAATTGAATGGCGAAAAGGGGAAGTTGGAAAAGGAATACATTGAATCCAACCAAGGGTTCCCTATTGGAAGCAAGGTCTGTATAACGGTCCCGGTTCATGAAAGGTTTTCTCCTTTGAGCAATGAAAGGATATTGGTCCCCAAAACGAAGATGTTAGCCTATATTGCAGATTATGAGATTGATGATGACGGAGAGGTTGTTCCCTCTTTAAGACAGTTGGATTGCAATGGGGGCATGTCAGCAATACCTTTATTTGTTAATTTTAAAAAGGTTATAATTGAATTAGTATAAATCAGATAAGAAATGAAGATAATAGCAAAACAAGGTTCAGAGCTTGAGAAGCTACTGAAACAAATGAATGAACAGCTTATGCGCGAACAAAACGAAGCTAAAGATATGATTCAAGAATATTGTGGTTCAAGACCGGATAGCCTCGGATATGGATGGGCATTTGGAATAACCGCTGAGTGGCTTTATACTCTTATTGGATTTGATGATAAGGAGTTTGTTCCTGAGAAACTGATTCCGAATAATGATGATAAGAAGCATCCGTGTTGGAAAATCGATAAACGAAAGAAAGAAGGTCGTGAATTCATTGATAGATGGCGTAGAAAGTTTCGAGGTATAGATGGTAGGCCACTTAATAAATTTGGGATTCCGGTAATGCATGAAGAAACAGGACGCTACTTCCATTGGCTCCCGCTTGAAAAAGATGGTATCTATTATGTCTCAGTAGGTTCTTCTCTTCTTGATTGTATGCCATCGGCAAAAAGTGAGCAGTTTGAGATAGAGGTTTAACGTATAACCAAGATAGATATGAAACAGAAGTTAGAAGAAGCAGCAAAACAATATGCAGAATCAGTAATTGATCCATTCGGGACAAACGGAATTCCGAATGGCGTTTCCGATATTAAGGAAATGATTGCTCTTGGTTTTGAAAATGGCACATCATGGCTTTCAAGCCAGATTAAATCTATCATCCTGGATGATACGTTGACAGATGGGGAAGTCATAGATAACATTAGTGAGCTATTGAACCAACAAGGATGTATTGGAGCGGATTAAAGAGAAAGGAGATTGATTATGAAAGAACTTATTGACTATTTGAATCAATCCGGATTGACGGGATTAGTACGTACATATATGATTGCCGTAGGTATTTCATCTGTCATTGTATTTATTGTGACAATATATATGATTATTAAAATGTCACGTGCTCTTAATGTTAGGAAAAAATTTATGTTGGATTTTCAACGTAGGCGCAAAAAAAGGAAAATATTTTAACTTGTAACAAGATAAATATGAATAAGATAGAAAAATTGGCTGGAGAATATAACTCCACCTTTGCTCGACTAGCAGTAATAGAAAGTGAATTGACCAAAGAATGTCAGAAGTACGTTTCTTGGGATACTGTTCAAGTAAGTATCACTGGTGGCGGTGCTCCCATTGTAAAAGCAAGAGAAGAGATAGATGCCGTTCCTTTGGAGGATTTTATTGACCATGTAAATAAACATGGCAACATGTCAGAATGCGCCTACGGACATTTAGCTTGTATTTGATTTAAAACAGAACAAATATGAAAAAAGTAACGATAATATGTGATGCATGCGGAAGAGAGATACAGCCATCGTATTTCCGCAGCGCAAGATTGGATTTCAAGGTGGATAAATGGGATGGTGGTTCTGTTGGTGGAAGGGAAGATATATTCATCCAAGAAGCCGACTTATGCTCGGAATGTGCCCATAAGTTACAGAAATTTATAGAGAACGAATTGAACATTCAACCACATCACCCCTAATTGATTAAATTATGAAACAGACAGTAGAAGAAGCGGCCCGCACCCATTGGAATGAAAGTACATATAATAAAGATGCAGAGCTTGCCAATGATGAAAGAGACTGTATAGCTATCAAGGCATTGGCAAAAGCGATTGCATTACGGGCATTTAAGGAAGGTGCAAAATGGCAGTTGAAGCAATCGCCTTGGATAAGCGTTAAGGAACGACTGCCAAAACATAATATTGAAGTTATTATATGCCATGAACGCGAATTTTATATAGGTAAAATGTATTATTCTATGCAATCAAATTGGTGGAGGGTAAGCGATGATGGAAGAACCGATATGATAGTTAATGAAGATGATTCTTGGATGCCTATCCCTTCTTTTGATGAGATACTCGAAGCCAACAGGGATGTACTTGAACGAATTAAAGAGAAAGGAGATTGATTATGGAAATAAAGAGCGGAATAATAAAAGACGGAATGCTTCATGTATTGTCGCCCGTGAAGAAAATCCCTTGCAAAGAATGTTCATTACAAAATGAATGTGATAATAGTGACTATCTTATTTGCGATATGTTTGGTGCAGGTAAAGATGAATGTTTTATCAATCGTGGCAAAGTAACAGATATTAAGATAGATAAGGAGGAATAACTATGGGGTTTACAACACCGTGTTTCATAAGAAAGAATACCGAAACACTTAGAAAAAAGCTAGAAGAGGTTGGATATCTTAATGACTCTCCTGAATGGACAAATAATTGTAGTATAATATGGGCCTATCAATATCCAATGAAAGGATTTGATACTCCTGTTTATGTGATTGCGGATTCTTTTGACATCCCTTTTGACAAACATAGTGCTTTATGTGGGAAATTTATTGATTGCGGAACGAATGAAGAACTTTTCCTAGCTATCGCTGCGTTGAGGGATGATAGTAACTATATGCAGTGGTTTATAACAGATTCCATTCTTAGCGTTTCTTATGACGATTCTATTGGTAACGATCATTATTTTATAGAGCCAAAAGGCATTATGTTCTTTTGGGATGAAAATTGGGATAATGCAACTATTATTTCAGGACGTTATCACAAGGCTACCGTAAACGAACTGATAGAGTATTTTAAAACTAAGGAAGAATTATGAAAGCAAGAATAAAAAGAAAAATTCAAAAAAGACCATATTTATACAATGTAGGACAAGTTTTTAAGGCTTGTGATTATCTTACTAGTATTCAATTTATAAATATAGTTTGGCATAGGTATCGTTCATCCGGTACTATTACTAAACGTTATGTTTAAAGGAGGTAGATAATGGATAGTGTACAGACACAAACCTTTTCCATTAAAGGGGATGGAGGTGGTGAAGCATATATTGACTTTTGCGATGGACAATTATATATTTCTGTTGTTGTAGAAGGGAAACAGGCAGATTTTCACTTTGAGCCTGTTACTTTGAAAATGTTTGCCCATGCTTATAAGCTGCATTGTGAAGATATGCTTGCTAATGCTTTAAAGAGTAGATAACTATGAAAGTATTAAGAAATGAGACTCCTGTCGCTCGCAAAAAGCACAGGTGTGCTTTTTGCGGTGAAGTAATTTCCGTTGGAGAAAAATATAACAGACAGACCAATGTTTGTGACGGTTATGTTTATGACTGGGTATCCCACTGTGAATGTTCCAAGTTAGCCTATGAACTTGATATGTTTGATGATTGCGATGAAGGGCTTGACGGTGATGGGTTTGTTGACAACTTAAATCAGTATGTTTACGACAATCATTATGATGATAAAATAGATGATATTGCGAAGGATTGGCAATTACCACGCTATGAATTAGTAAAGAAAGTGTTGGATGAATTAAACAAGAAATAGTTATGACCGAAGAACTTGTAACATTGGAAACAGCGGAGCTGCTGAAAGAGAAAGGATTCAATGAAAGAAAATATATTATGGATGTTTCTACTTTACTCTATTGTTATAGATATTTATCTGTTCCTCCGCAATCCGTTGCACAAAAGTGGCTGCGTGAAATAAGAGGTGTGTATGTATATGTAGAACCTGTTATTGGAAAAAGATGGAAGCTTTCTTTTTGTGATTTCAATGTTCCAACAGAAGAAAGCGACTGGATGGAGAACGAAATAAACAAAGGGAATGGCTATAAAGTATATGTCACCTACGAGGAAGCACTTGAAGCAGGATTACAGGAAGCATTAAAACTTATATGATTATGAGAAAATTCACATATGTATTGGCATCTGCCATCATATCATATCTAATTTGTGTATATGAGTATAATATGTAGGACTTTATTACAGGATTAGAACCTTCGCAAACTTGCGAAAGATTACTCGGATATGTGTTATATTGCGTGATATTCTATTGGACTGCAAAGCTATTGATTATGATTAAATAAGTATGGAAACAGCAGAATTAATATTTAAATCCGTACTTGCCCCATTAAATTTTTGTACTTTGGCATTTTTACCTTAATTTTGGTAAGCAAGTGTCACAGACGCATGGAGAATAGGTTTGATGAGATAGAAAAATGCGTCCGTCATGTGCCATATCGTAACGACATTGTTTACATCACCCAGCTCTTGGAACTGCAAAGATGTGGATAAATAAGGAACGGTATGAGGAAGCCGATAAGATTGGAGAATAATCAAGGATGAAGAAATCAAATTAGGAATAAGGAAATGAACAATATTAATTTAAACGAATTGCGCGATCGCGCTTATAAAACCGCTTGTGAACACGGTTTTCACGATGAGGAATTGAGTAATAAACACTGCCTTTGTTTAGTTATATACGAACTTATGGAAGCTGTGGAAGCAGATAGGAAAAAGCGATTTGCAAAAGTTCCAGTCGATAAAAAAGGTACAATATTTGACGAACGGACTTTTCATTATCAAAATAAGTATTTTGCGGAAAACTTTGAAGCATATATCAAAGACCGTGTGGAAGACGAACTTGCCGATGCAGCTATACGCCTGCTTGATTTGTGCGGATTGCGTAAGATAGACATCGAGGATTTTACGGAAGAAATGTTATACGAGGCGGAGGAAAGTTGCGAGGATGAGACCTTTACAGAAAGTATATATGCTATATCCACAATTCCCATCAGATATGCGTATGAATATGACTATCCATTAGAAAAGCAATTAAATGGCATGCTATTGGCTATTTTCGGGCTTGCCAACCATTTGGACATAGACCTCACATGGCACATCAATCAGAAGATGAGATACAATGAATTGAGAGAAAACAAAAATGGGAAAAAGTATTGAGCAACAATCTAAAAACAATAAGACGATGAAGGTTAACATTGAAAATTTACGCCAATCGGTTATGATGCCGACTAAAGAAGACATGGCAGACTGGACCAACGGCTTGTATCTAATCTACGAAGACGGACATGCAGAACCGTTTACCGGCGATAACTTCAAAGATTGTGTACGATACATCGGATTAAAGCACAAAGACGTATCGTTTGCCATCTCGTTGACGGAGCATAAGGATGTTCAGCTGCTTGACAATGACAGCCGAGAGGAATTTGGAAATCAAATCTATTATGGGCGTGAATGTGATGCACTATTTGATATGAATGGACAGCGTAACACTGCTCAACTGATTGAGCGAAATCCTAAACTGTCTAATCTGCTGAAAGATGACGAATATATCCCATCATTAGGACAGCTTAATTTAATGGCTCATTATCAAGATAATATAAACGATGTGCTGAGGTACATAGGCAAAGAACCGTTATCCTCCACATGGTATTGGTCCAGTACAGAATACAGTCTCAGCCTCAGTTGGTACGTACACTTCTTCAGTGGGCAGACGAGCAACGGCGACAAGTGCTACAGTTACAGGGTGCGGGCAGTAGCAGCATTCACTTTGTGAACTACCGCTAAACTGAAGATTTAGGGGTTTTCAAATGTGAGTCCTTATAAAGTAACCATTTTTTTGGGGGAGGGATCATTCTTAATCGGGTGGTCCTCTTTTCTTCACACTAACAAGCTATGGACAATCAAATGATAGGTAGTTCATCCCAAATATCCCATAAACTTCAATTAGCCGCACAACAAAGCCACCTTCATCAAAACGACAAAGGGAATCATTTTACAAATCCACCTCTCTAAACGTTCCATTGTATCATGGCTAGCAGTTGGCAGAATACCCAATGAGGAATATCATCCGATTGCTCAAGCAATATGTTCAACTTATCATCTTTCATATTATGTTAACATAAAAAAAGCGGTAAAACCGTTGGGAATTACCGCTTTGAAATCTCTATAAAGAATAAATATCCTTGCATTAGGTATACCTACAATCATTGAAGGGTAAACTTGTGGCAAGGACGTAGACTTAAATTGTTGCCAAGAAAGAGGACAGACTACTCATGTCTTCGAACTCTTTTATTTCAGATTCACTTTGTCTGAAAACTCTTTTTGAATTACGACCGTTTGTTACAGCCTCCAACATGGATTTTACAAAATTAGACATGTTTACCAAAGAAACATTCTTATTTTCTTCCATCACATTATATAACTCATCCGTGAAGGAACGAGACACAAATATCACTCCAGAGAAATCTAATATAACGTCCTCTTTAATGCCATCAATGGCAGATCTTATAATATCCGCATTAGCTCTTGAACGGATATCCGTACTAATCAAATCCGCAATTTTTAACATCGTATTCATATATTTATTTTTATCGAGTGTATTTATTATAGTCAAAGTCCAATGGGACCTTAACCGGAATTCTCATTAGAATTATTGTTCCATCCCAATATATAGAATTGGGAAGCTTAACAAATACAGAACCGGAGCTGTCATGCCTATGAAACGCACCTCCGGACAACATGAAAAATGAGCCATGAAGCCCATCAGAAAGCATTTCTTTGGATGAAGATATACCGTATCCTCTATTTTCTGCATTAGGCAAGTTCTTTGTAGACTTCCCCTCATTTGCCAACCTTAACGCTTCGGCATCATTCCCATTAATCTCATCCAAAAATTTTTGGGCCTTTACATAACTTCCCAGCACGGTTATTCCATCGTCAGCCAAGACCAAATCTATACAATCCTCTTTCTTTAAATACTGGGAAAAGATATAACCATGCTTGCCTTGAGAATGTTCGTTCATGTTATCAATCAATTCTCCTAAAAGATATGAAAGAGGAGTAACGATACGATAATCAGCTCCACTTTGTGTCTTTATAATTCTTTGAAGAATGCTTTGTAAATCGTCAATATTACTTTTGTGCAAATCAAACTGACATACTGGCAAATATGTTTTAGAGATATATGGCTCCAAAACCTCTTTCATGTTGGATCCGGCATCCACAAGTAATGGGTTCTCAAAATAAACCAAGTCCAAATAGCCAGTGATACGTATCGGTCTGTTTATGCATATCACATTCTTCTCACACCTTTGCTTATATATAACAAGCGGAGCGAGAAAAAACGGATGAAAAAAAGAAGTGTTACTTAAATCCCAGCATAAATCATTCATGCAACAATTGTCAGTCTGTTGTATGACTTGAAACAGATGATTAAATGCACTTCCTATTCTTTCATCTCTATCCACGTTTGGTATATGAATCACCTTCTTCATGATGCAAATTAAGTGATAAGTCTACATATTTGCAAATCATATCCCTTATTATTTTTAGCAGTAGTTCCCAAAAGTCAAAGAACGCTTCTGTTCGATTATTATTTTTCCATTCCCTTTCTGCAATGTTCACATAAGAATTTCTTGGCAACAGGAAACATCTTCTGACCGACATATCCGCTGAGATATTGTGCTTCCTCTCCATAAGGGTTAATTCCGAAAGCCTTGGAAATATGCCGGCATAAATGACCTTTTTCGTGGTCCCACGAATTTTGAAACTGTTCGGGGGTAGAAGTCAAAGAGAGCACCATTACCGTCTCTCTTCTCCTGTAGTCCGAATAGGTAAGTCCGGTATTCATCCTGCCTTCCGTCAGGTTGCGATACGCACGTTTGAGGGAATCCCCCCTGCATCCTATACGGTACAGGTCGGTAATGATTTCCTTAGCCCAATAAGTGTGTACCGCATAATACACCTTGACGTGCCAATCCCCATATTTCGGTATGTAGAACTCCTGAACAATCATATAACATCAGACCAAATTACAGGAACTCCTTTACCGATGCAGGTGGCAAAGAATTCATCAAACGCCCTGCAAGGGTCCCCATCAATATCATCAAGGTAGCACTTTATGTGTTTGCACAAATGTGCTTCGTCAACCAATGATTTTTTGAAAAAATCCGCTTTCAACATATTTGCAACATAGGCAACGTCATATCCTTTGTCGTGTTCGATGGTAATTCCGTTTGCTTTGAGCATATCGTCCACCTCATCTTTACTCCAAGGGTCAAGTTTCTTTTCCTTGCCTGTTGCCTCGTCTTTCACTTTCATTTTTGAAACAGCCCATTCGTAAAGTTTTTTACTGAAATGGAATCCATACGATTCCAAGTAAAGTTTCATTCCTGATGGGAATTTGCTATATGTATCCAATCTCTGTTCCATAACTTAACTTTAATTTAAAAAGAGGGGCGTTTCACCCCTCCTGTTATTAATAGAATTCACCGTTAGAGCGTCTGCGTCTGCGTTCGCCCATTTCATCCATACGCGGATATTCAGGAAAGTATCCGGGGTATCTGCGTTCATCCATGCCGGATGAGCTTCCACCACCTGAATAACTTCTCCCACCATCACGGAAACCCATCTCTCCGCGCATCTCTCTCATGGCTTTTTCGTAACCTTTGCGGCAGCCTTCCTTGTAGGCTTCCTCCACTTCGTCACCTCTCATACCGAAGCTGCGTCCGTAATCGTCACGCCCTTCTTCTAATATTTCCCACATTCCCATAATCATTTCTTGTTTTTAGATGCTTCAACCACTCCGAGCTGTTCCATTAACTTCTGATTCTGTGCAATGAGGTCAGCCATATTTTTGCTCATTTCCTGCATGTTCTTATCCATATTGGACATTTGCCCTTTCAATGCGGATATTTCCT
>OJMK01000544.1_pt1 | contig 38909 bp, 35 predicted proteins | sample 1597201 | NCBI WGS metagenome assembly OJMK01 (sample SAMEA2452125, study PRJEB22498) | human gut metagenome | reverse complement strand
TATCAATTAACTTGTTTATTTTCAACGGATTAGTTACAAGTTTAACGAAGTATTAATTTTAATATTCATTATTTATAAAATTACTCAAACTTATTGACCGACAAAAGAGAACTTCAAAACATTTTTTTCTTCAGCATTACTACACTACCGGCATCTTTTGACAACTTAGTGTATCCATAAAGATGCACAAAACCGAGAACCGTTACAAAAATAAACGCCAATCTAAAGTCTGGAATGGTATAATGTCCTGCAATTCCATGATTTATAATATTCGAAAAACGCAAAACTACCGCTCCCATGGCGATTCCCATGCCTGTTGACATTTGTTGTATGGTACTATACAAAGTATTTGCCGCTGTCGTCTGGGAAGCTGGTGTATCGGTAAAAGCCAGAGTTGTTAAAGAACTGAACTGTAATGATCGGAAAAGACCCGCAGTGAATAAAACCAAAACTATGACATAAACCGGAGTCGTAGGCATCAACAATGCGGTAAAGAAAGTAAACAAAGCCGAAAAACAACCGTTTACGATCAATATCGTACGAAATCGGAAACGGTGCATAATCCATACTGTCAATGATTTCATAGACAAATTTCCGACCATTGTGGATAAAAACAGCAGTCCTGACTCAAAAGGATTCAGTCCAAATCCTTCTTGAAACATCAACGGTACAAGATAGGGAAAAACTCCTATAATCATCCGAGATACAGACCCGGTAAGAATCGTCACTTTATAAGAATTGATTTTCATTACAGAATAGTCGATCAAAGGATGCGATATATGTTTCGAATATCTGACATTAAACCACAACAAAAGCAAACTAAAACCTATAATCAACAAAGAATAAAAATAAGAAACACCGTCTTTGCTTAAAATTTCAACTCCATACATAAATCCGGCTAAAGAAAAACCGCTCAATACAAATCCTACAGCGTCAAAACGAACTTTCAACCGTTCTTTACGCTCTTCAGAAGGGATATACTTCCATGCCAGAAAGATACATATAATACTGATCGGAACGTTTAAATAAAAAATATACCGCCAATCCCAATAAGTCGTTAAATATCCTCCGACAAGAGGTCCGATAATCGGAGCGACTAATGCAGGTAAAGTAATATAGTTCATTGCAACCGGCAAGTCTTCCTTAGGTGTAGTCTTCAATACAGCCAAACGCCCCACAGGAGACATCATCGCACCCGCCATTCCCTGCATAATACGATACAGAACAAATTGAGTCAAGGATACAGATGTCCCGCATAATGTCGAAGCTAAAATAAAAAAAGCGACAGCAGTACAAAAAACATTGCGTGTACCAAAACGATCGGCAATCCACCCGCTGACCGGAATAAATATAGCCAAAGCTATTAAATAAGACGTTACTCCTGTACTTAAATGAATAACATCAACTCTAAAAGAACGAGCCATTGCGGGTATTGCCGTATTTACGGCTGTCGTATCCAAGAATTGCATAAAAAATGCAATAGCGACTATCAAAGATACAGTAACAGATCTGTTAAACTTAAACGGTAATTTCTTTTTCCACCTCATCCATCTCTATTTTCCACCGAAATCACACAATTTTTTTATCAAACTTCATGAAAAAAATTCAAACTCCATATTTTCATTTAGATCGAAAAAAATGATCATACTATCAAGCCTATCTGAATTTTCCTTAAACCGATGCAAAGATACTCGATTTATATCATTTATTATTTCTTGAATATCGCAAAACCGCTCTGTTTCTCACTAAAAAAACAAAAATGCCAAAAAGACTAATATTATCCTCTTATCGGAAAACTTAGACAGCCTCTTTCTTATTAAGTTCTGAGAAGGTATCCCCCAATTATTCCATCATAAACTTGTTCAAGGATAATGCAAATGTATCATTATACTGTTTTTGTAAACGCACCAGTTCTCGATTCATAAAATCAACGACTTTCCCGTATTCCGGATCATCAAACACATTATGCATCTCTGTCGGATCTTTTTCGAGATCATACAGTTCCCAAGCATCTATATCGTTATAAAAATGTATCAACTTATATTTATCCGTACGAACTCCATAATGACGTTTTACGGCATGTTCTGCCGGATATTCATAAAAATGATAATAAAGAGACTTTCTCCAATTTTTCGGATTCTTCCCTTTCAATAAAGGAAGTAAAGAAATACCTTGCATATCTTCAGGGACAGGTACTCCTGCCAAATCTAAAAATGTAGGTGCATAATCTATATTTTGAACTAATTGAGAAATATCTCCTTTTTTATCAAAATCTTTCGGCAAACGCATAATCAAGGGGGTACGCATAGACTCTTCGTACATGAAACGTTTATCGAACCACCCGTGTTCTCCCATATAAAATCCCTGATCAGAGGTATAAACAATCAATGTATTCTCCAATAAGCCTTTTTTATCAAGATAATCGAGAATCCTCCCGACATTGTCATCCAAGGATTTTACTACTTTCATATAATCCCTCATGTAACGCTGAAATTTCCATTCAGCCAACTCTTTCCCGCTTAGTTTCCGAGAATAAAAATCTTGTATTATCGGATCATAAAAATGATCCCAAACCTTACGTTCTTCCGGAGTCATCCGACCTATAATTTGTTCATATACCGATTTTAAACGACTCTCTTTCCCAACTGCCAGCATTTTCAGATCATAAATAATATCCATATCTTCGGCAATACTCATTTCCTGTGCCGCAGCAGCAAGACGTCCGTTATAATCATCAAAAAAATTATCCGGTAACGGGAAAATTTTATCTTCATACAAAGAAAGATTCTTTATCTCAGGTAACCAGTCTCGATGTACAGCCTTATGATGCAAGAATATAGCAAAAGGTTTGGTCTCATCTCTCTCATTCTCCAGCCAATTTATTCCTATGTCGGTAATCAGGTTCGTAACATATCCTCGTCTTTGTACCGTATCATTATTCATACGGATAAAATCCGGATTATAATAATCGCCCTGGCCGGGAAGAATCTCCCAATAATCAAATTCTGAAGGCAGACTTTCAAGATGCCATTTACCCACCAACGCAGTTTGATATCCGGCTTTTCGGAGAAGTTTAGGCATTGTTTGCTGAGAAGAGTCAAAAACACAAGTGGTATTATCGGTGAATCCATTTGCATGACTGTGTTTTCCCGTAATCATACAAGCCCTGCTCGGCCCACTTAACGAATTGGCGACAAAGCTGTTCGTAAAACGAACGCCATCTGCTGCAATACGGTCCAGGTTCGGAGTATTTATATAACGGGTATCATAACAACTCATCATCTGAGCCGTATGATCATCCGTCATAATATATACAATATTATAGTTTTTTGCAGATTTTCCTTTTTCCCCTGAACAAGACAATGCAGAAAACAGAACTGCGACTCCCGATAACGAATATAAAACTTGACCAGAATATTTCATTGTATCAGTTAAATTTTAGAATCTGTTTAAATCTTATACTATCCGTTTCAACTATGAAGATGACTTCCGAATAGAATTTAAAAACTTGACTGAAACAGATTCTTAAGGTTTACAATAATTATTCCATTATTTTTTTCGAGATTTCACCTCATTCAACAGAACCGAAAGACGTTTCACTACTTCCGGATATTGCGTTGCTACATTCTGCTTTTCTGCCGGATCGGAAGACAGATCGTACAACTGAGCTTCAGGGCTGTTTCCCAAATCCATTTCCACCCATGAAACGGCATTAGGCATTTTACTCGGCTCTATATATTTCCATTTTCCCTGAATAATCGAGAGTGTATTATTCAGATTTTGCTGAACGACATATTCCCGGTCTTTCGATTCGTCACCTAAAAAGACAGAAAGATTGCCTTGGCTATCCGGAGCAACACCTTTCGGTAAATCCTTGCCCAACAATTCTGCCATAGAAGCAAATACATCGACTTGCGAAAACAACGCATGTTGCTTTACAGGTTTGATTCTATCCGGCCATCGGACAATAAACGGCACACGTGTTCCAGCTTCATAAGCACTATATTTACCTCCTCTATAAATTCCCATAGGCGTATGTCCATTCAGGTTTTCCAAAGCCCCATCTATATATCCGTCATCAATCACAGGTCCGTTATCACTTGTAAAAATAAATAGAGTATTATTCGCTATGCCCAAACTGTCAAGCGTATGCATCAATCGCCCGATAGTCCAATCCAGTTGCAATATGACATCACCTCTCACACCCAAACCGCTTTTTCCGGCAAAACGAGGATGTGGAATACGAGGAACATGCACATCCTGAGTCCCTAAATATAGAAAAAACGGATTTTCTTTATTTTTGGCTATAAAGGCTTTAGCTTTAGAAACTATCGTGTCGGCAATATCCTCATCTACCCATAAAGCGGATTTACCTCCCGTCATATATCCGATACGCCCTATACCATTGATAATCGTATTATCATGACCATGACTCGATTTCAATTTCAATAACTCAGGATTCTCTTTTCCTGTAGGCCAATTACCTACTTTTTTATTATAATCTACAAAAATAGGGTCTTTCGGATCAAGATTTACCACCCTGTCATTTTCGATATATACACACGGAACACGATCTACCGTAGCAGGAATAACAAAATCATAATCAAAACCTATATTTCGAGGGCTCGGAGTTATCTCTCCATTCCAATCAGGTCCATTCGGCCCTCCTAATCCCAAATGCCATTTACCGATCGCACCGGTAACATAACCAGCGTTCTTAAACAGATCAGCCATAGTAACACATGCCGTATCGATAATCATACCGGCATTCCCCGTAGCGATCTCGGTATTCTCATAACGCCACGGATATGCTCCTGTCAACAAACAAAACCGAGAAGGGGTACTTGTTGCCGACGATGCATAAGCGTTCATAAACTGAGCTCCCTGAGCCGCCAACGAATCGATATGTGGAGTCTGTATTTTTGTCGCACCATAACAACTCAAATCACCAAAACCCAAATCATCCGAAAAAATATAAATTACATTCGGTAACCGATCATCTGACTTTATAACTTCTTTTTTCGGGGAAACCGTACATCCGGTAAATAAAGAAAATCCGGGGAGCAGACTCCATAATAAATAAGGATGATTCATTCTAATAGTATTTTTAAAGTTTACCATATACCAACCATTAATAAAAAGGACAACTTATTCCATAGTTTAGATTTTGTATATCCAAAGTATTTTTACAAAAATAAGATACTTTTTGAGTTAAAACAATAAATTGGTTGTTAATCTTTCCACACCCTATACATACACATCAAAATTATTCTTCCGACAAGAATCTCACCGATCTATTTTTTCGTACTTTTGTAATATCAAATCAAAAAGCGATATTTATGTTACAACCTCTGGCAGAAAGATTACGTCCACAAAATTTAGACGAGTACATAGGACAAGAACATCTGGTAGGGAAAGGCGCTATTTTACGGCGAATGATCGATGCCGGACAAATTTCCTCCTTTATTTTATGGGGGCCTCCGGGCGTCGGCAAAACGACTTTAGCCAAAATCATATCCAATCAGTTAGACGTTCCGTTCTATACCCTAAGTGCGATTCATTCGGGAGTAAAAGATGTACGCGATGTTATAGAAAAATGCAAAAATAACCGGATGTTCCAAACGGGCAGACCGATACTTTTTATTGATGAAATACACCGATTCAATAAATCTCAACAAGACTCTTTATTAGGCGCTGTAGAAAACGGGACTGTTACCTTGATCGGTGCAACGACAGAAAATCCCTCTTTCGAAGTAATACGTCCTCTCCTATCGCGCTGCCAGGTATATGTTCTCAAATCTCTTGAAGTAAAAAATTTACAAGCGCTTCTCGATCGAGCGATTCATTGCGACAAAGTATTGAAAAACTTAAAAATAAAAATACAAGAAACGAATGCACTGTTTCGTTACTCAGGAGGCGATGCCCGCAAACTTCTCAATATTTTAGACCTGATTACCAGCTCGAACGAAACTGAAAAAACAATAATTATCGATGATGCGACAGTAACAGAACGACTGCAACAAAATCCGTCAGCATACGATAAAGGCGGAGAAATGCACTATGACATCATATCGGCATTTATCAAGTCGATTCGGGGAAGCGACCCAGACGGAGCTATTTACTGGTTAGCCCGAATGGTAGCCGGAGGAGAAGATCCGGCCTTTATCGCCCGACGTCTTGTCATATCGGCAGCAGAAGATATCGGACTCGCTAATCCGAATGCCTTGTTAATCGCCAATGCTTGTTTCGACGCGCTTCAGAATATCGGATGGCCTGAAGGACGAATCATTTTGGCCGAGGCAACGATTTATCTGGCGAGCAGTCCTAAAAGCAATTCGGCCTATATGGCAATAAATGATGCTTTAGGGATAGTAGAACGTACCGGAAATCTACCTGTTCCGTTACATTTGCGAAACGCGCCGACATCTTTGATGAAAGAATTAGAATACGGTAAAAACTATAAATATGCACATGATTATGAAAATCATTTTGTCAAACAACAATTTCTTCCGGATGAATTAAAAAACGACTCTATATGGAAACCTCAGCCCAATCCGGCAGAAAATAAATTAAAAGACCATTTATCTTATTTATGGAAAGACCATTATAAATAGACAAACTCCTTAAAAACGGGATTACAACTATAATATTGTAAACCAAACGAAGAGTAAAATAACAAATAGTTTTTTTATTTGTCCATTTATATTCAAATTGATCGGATATTTTTTTTGTTATACATAAAATTTGTATTAATTTCGCAGCATCGATATACAACAGAAATTGTTTTTAATCCGATCCGGAATTCTCCGAATATTACATATTTATAGAAACCTTAATATGCATGCCGGAAAACAATTTCCTAAATATTAATAGAACAGTATATAAACTATAAATATTGAACAAATGAAGAAGCACAATTTTTACGCAGGTCCTTCTATTCTGAGTGAATACACCATCAAAAACACGGCTGATGCCGTATTAGATTTTGCAGGGACAGGATTATCTTTATTGGAAATATCACACCGTAGCAAAGAATTTGTCGCTGTAATGGATGAAGCACAAGCTCTTGTAAAAGAGTTATTAGATGTTCCGTCCGGATACGAAGTCGTTTTCCTCGGTGGTGGCGCCAGTTTGCAATTCTGCATGGTTCCGTTCAATTTGTTGAAAAAGAAAGCCGCTTATCTTGAAACCGGAACTTGGGCTGTAAACGCTATTAAAGAAGCCAAGTTATTCGGTGAAGTCGATGTTGTCGCTTCTTCAAAAGAAGCTAACTTTACTTATATTCCTAAAGGATATACAGTACCCGAAGATGCCGATTACTTTCACATCACTACCAATAATACTATCTTCGGTACTGAAATGCGCTATGATCCGGACGTAAAAGTACCGTTGGTAGCAGATATGTCTTCGGACATTTTTTCGCGCCCGATCGATATTGCCAAATACAATATCATTTATGCCGGAGCACAAAAGAACTTAGCACCTGCCGGTGTTACAATCGCAATTGTTCGTGAAGATGCTCTCGGACATGTAGATCGTGCTATTCCCACCATGCTCGATTACCGAACCCATATCAAAAAAGGATCTATGTTTAACACTCCTCCCTGTTTACCGGTATTCTCAGCATTGCAAACATTAAAATACTACAAGCAATTGGGTGGCGTTAAGGTGCTTGAAAAAATGAATATCGAAAAAGCAGCTATTCTTTACGATGAAATAGATCGCAATAAACTGTTTAAAGGAACAGCTAATGTAGAAGACCGCTCGATCATGAACGTTTGTTTCGTAATGAATGACGAATACAAAGACCTGGAAGACGAATTTATCAAATTCGCGACAAGCAAAGGTATGGTCGGCATTAAAGGTCACCGCTCCGTAGGAGGTTTCAGAGCATCCATTTACAATGCAATGCCAAAATCAAGTGTCGAAGCTTTGATCGACACGATGAAAGAATTTGAAAAAGCTCATTAATAAGGAGACACGATCATGAAAATATTAGTTGCAACAGATAAACCGTTCGCAGCTGTTGCTGTAAACGGAATCAAAGATGTAGTAGAAAGTGCCGGTATCGAATTAGCTTTACTCGAAAAATACGGAGAAAAAAGTAAATTATTGGACGCTGTTAAAGACGTTGAAGGCTTGATTGTCCGTAGTGATATTATCGATGCAGAAGTTCTCAATGCCGCCAAACAATTAAAAGTCGTTGTCCGTGCCGGAGCAGGATATGACAATATCGACCTTGCAACAGCAACTGCCAACGGAGTTTGTGTAATGAATACTCCCGGACAAAATTCAAACGCAGTAGCCGAATTAGTATTCGGGATGACAGTTATGATGGCCCGGAATCTGTATAACGGAACATCAGGGACAGAGTTAAAAGGTAAAAAATTAGGTATTCACGCATTTGGTCAGGTAGGTCGCAACGTTGCACGCATTGCGAAAGGTTTCGGAATGGAAGTTTTCGCTTTTGACCCTTATTGCCCGGCATCAGTGATGGAAGCAGAGGGAGTAAAACCGATTACAGACATCAATGAACTTTACTCAACCTGTCAATATGTATCATTGCATATTCCGGCAACCAATGAAACTAAAAAATCGATCAATTATGCTCTTCTGAAACAAATGCCCAAAGGTGCTATGCTCATTAATACAGCACGCAAGGAAGTCATAAATGAAGAAGAATTAGTGCAAATAATGGATGAACGTCCGGATTTCCGTTACGTATCGGACATTACACCTGATAATGCATCTGTGTTCGCAGAAAAATTTACAGGACGCTATTTCTTCACTCCGAAGAAAATGGGTGCTCAAACAGCCGAAGCCAACATCAACGCAGGAATCGCCGCAGCAAAACAATCGGTAGGATTTTTGAAAGAGGGTATAGACAAGTTTAAAGTAAACAAATAAACATATTTTTACGTTTATAACAAAGCGTTAAGATGACAAAGAAATCTAAATTCCTCTGTCATCTTAACGCTTTATCCGTTCTAAATATTATTTTCGCATATATTTTAAAATCTATAATATGGCTCAAATAAAACCGTTTAAAGGAATAAGACCACCCCAAAAATTTGTAGAAGAGGTAGCATCCCGCCCCTATGACGTATTGAATTCGGAAGAAGCTCGAACCGAAGCTGCGGGAAATGAAAAATCACTCTATCACATTATTAAACCCGAAATAGATTTTCCTTCCGGAACAGATGAACATGATGAGCGTGTATATGCAAAAGCAGCCGAAAATTTTCAAAAATTTCAAGATAAAGGCTGGCTAATACAGGACGAAAAAGAAAATTATTACATTTATGCACAAACCATGAACGGGAAAACTCAATATGGTCTCGTCGTGGGAGCTTATGTTCCGGATTATATGAACGGCATCATCAAAAAACACGAACTGACCCGCTGGGATAAAGAAGAAGACCGGATGAAGCATGTTCGTGTAAATAACGCCAACATCGAACCGGTATTTTTTGCTTATCCGGACAATAAAACATTAGACATGATCATAAAGAAATATACAGACCAAAAGCCTGTATATGATTTTATAGCACCAGGGGACGGATTCGGGCATACATTCTGGATAGTCGATGATGAAAACGACATTTCTACCATTACGGCAGAATTCGCAAAAATGCCAGCACTATATATCGCTGACGGACATCATCGCTCGGCAGCAGCAGCGTTGGTCGGTGCGGAAAAGGCAAAACAAAATCCAAATCATAAAGGAGACGAAGAATACAACTATTTCATGGCCGTATGTTTCCCTGCCAACCAACTTACGATCATCGATTATAATCGCGTCGTAAAAGACCTAAACGGATTAACAGCCGAACAATTTCTGTCTGCATTACATCAGAATTTTATTGTGGAAGAAAAAGGATACGAGATCTACAAACCTTCTGCTTTACATAATTTCTCTCTTTATCTTGCAGGCAAATGGTATAGTCTTACGGCAAAGCCGGGAACTTATGACGATAATGATCCGATCGGAGTTCTTGACGTAACGATTTCATCCAATCTCATATTAAACGAAATTTTAGGGATTAAAGATCTCCGGTCTGATAAACGTATCGATTTTGTAGGAGGAATCCGCGGATTAGGAGAACTGAAAAAACGAGTGGATAGCGGAGAAATGCAGGTGGCTTTAGCCCTTTATCCTGTATCAATGAAACAATTAATGGACATTGCCGACTCCGGAAATATCATGCCTCCCAAAACGACATGGTTCGAGCCCAAGCTCCGATCTGGACTTATAATCCACAAGTTAGATTAATTCTTATTCCGAAATATATAGAAGCAATCTGGAACTTTTGACATTAAAACGATTATTAAAGTTCCAGATTCCTAAAAAAAGACAAAAAATACGTATGTGATGCAGCTATCAAATAGAGAAAAACATCTATTTGATAGTTGTTCGCAATAAATTACGCGAACCGAATGAATGAAACGCAACTTATAGAAGGTTGTAAACAGCATAATCCGAAAGCTCAAAAAGCTTTATATGATACCTATGCACGGAAAATGATGTCGGTATGCCTGCGTTACGGAAGTAACCGGGAAACGGCTGAGGATCTGTTGCAAGAGGGCTTTATCAAGGTTTTTTCTGCAATCGGATCTTTTGAAGGAAGCGGATCTTTTGAAGGTTGGATGAGACGTATTTTTGTAAATACGGCATTAGAATATCTCCGTAAAAATGATATTCTGAAAGAGTCGGTTGAAATCGACAATACGGAAGTTTTACAAGAGGTAGATTATTCGGCCATAGAACGAATATCGGCAGACGAGTTAATGGAACTGATAGCGGAGCTTCCCCCGGGATTTCGGACGGTTTTCAATATGTTTGTCATAGAAGGCTACTCCCATAAAGAAATAGGAGATGCCTTAGGTATCACAGAAAGTACATCTCGTTCCCAATTGACCCGAGCCAAACGGCTGTTACAAAAAAAATTAGAAGAATTATAATAGATAATTGAAAAATAAAAAGGTTTATGCCTTGTAAAACAGAGAAAGATGAACAATAAAGATTTTGAACATCTTATACAGGAAAAATTAAAAGACCACGAAACAGAGGTTCCTGTAGGTTTATGGGAATCTATCGAAAAAGAACTGCCTCGTAAAAAAGTCTTTTCTTTACCTGTATTTATCAGATACGCAGCAGCATGTATCATTGTTGCCGTATGCTCTGTTACCGCTTATCTGTTTTTAGAACAATCGGATAAGATACAAATTGTTCAAAACCGACATTCTGCCATTCCTCAACAACAACCTCCTAAAACAGAAGAACCGAATATACAAGAAGCTAAGGTTTCCCTGCCACACAAGCCCCTGATCACTCAGTCTAAAACGACTACTGAAAAAGAAAAAAATGTTCAGAAAGAATTATCAGAGAATGTGGTGATAAATGAATTTATTACACAACAACCGAATAATCAGGGGAAAGAGGAAAAACTGAGCAAGACTTTTCCTTCTGTTGTAAAAAAAGCAAATAACGAAAAGAAAAGACATCCGGATAACATTTCCGAAGAAGAATACAATCGTAAACTAAAAGAATTTGAACAAGCAGGTCAAAAAGAGGTCTTGACAGAAACCAATTTCAATTCCCAAAAAAGAAACGGTTTTTCTCTCGGATTATTGGCTGCGAATGCTCTTCCGGGATCAAAAAATACGAATAACCAACCTCTGACAAGAAGTTCTTCGATTATGGGAGATGAGCTTAGTTTATTCTCGACTCCCGAACCGTTAAAGTTCACACACAAGACACCCATATCTGTCGGCTTGACTATTGAAAAACATCTCGGTAAGCATTGGGGAGTCGAAAGTGGTATAGTCTACACATTATTACGTTCAGACTACAAAACTCAATCATTAAGTCAAGAAGGAAAACAAGAATTACATTACATAGGTATACCTTTACAAGCGATATATCGCTTTGCCCGTGCCGGGAATTTTTCATTCTATGCTGCGGCAGGGCCTAAAATAGATTTCAATGTCAGCGGGCGCAGGACCGAAACTGCCAGAAACGGTATTGCATCCAGTAACGGGACAGAAGATATTCGAGATAAAAAGCCACAGTGGTCATTGCAACTCAGAGCCGGAGCAGCTTATGCATTTATTCCTCAGTTAGAATTATATGCAGAACCATCAATGGCATATTACATTAATAATAAAAGCGATATTCCCGATTTATGGAAAGATAAACCTTTGAATTTCATTTTTCAAGTAGGTTTAAGAACTAATTTTTAACAGGAGTTTTTCGAATTTTCAATAAACTTATACACACAAAATAAACGACAAAATAAATATGAACAAATTCTCAAAAACAGTTGGAATTACATTTACAGTTTTATCTCTGATATTATTAACCGGATGTATCGGTGATAACGGCAATACGACACAATCTTCAGGGATAGGGACTATACAGATTTCAAGCGGAGTTCCTTGCATTAATTTAGATAATCTGAATGCAAAAATTACAGGAAACGGTATCAGCGCAGAAGATCGGGGCAAACGCATCTACTGCGGTTATCTGATAGACTGGGATAATCAGCCGGATTCTCCTATAATACAAGCCGAGTTGAGTGACATTTCTATGTGGAATATAGAAGATTACACCTCATCTTCGGAAATAACCATTCAAGATAGCGATCCTTTGATCAATATCGCTAATCTTTCTATTACGATGGAAGTTAATGATTATGGAGACAACATTATTACATTCAGAACTTTAACTTATAAAACCGCAGAAGGGGGAACAGCATCTTCTTTGAAACTGGTAGAAAAGCTACCGGCTGAAGGAGAAGAAATTGATGCTAAAACTAAAACCGTCATGCTCATTTATGATGAAGGGACTGTAAATCAAGATGCAACTGAAGCGGCATGGAGATCATTCTATATTCCTAAAGAGGCCGGAATAACCAAACTCGTATTCCAATTTAAAAGCTCACAAAAACCTAACGGAGTATTTTCTGTAAAAGACGATGAAGGTAAAGTGATTGAGAATGCTTATTATACAGAATTATCTTATTCTACAGGTACGGAATCAACAACCACAGAATAAAGCACATAATTTCCATAACTTCCATAAAGTAACCCTGCAAAATTTTGGTTTTGCAGGGTTACTTGTTAAGAAAAGCGGAATGATTATACTTCTTTAGAGCTTACATAAAATCTATTCGGATCAGATTTAAGAGTTTCTTTCAATCAAGTATAGTTTGTTACCTTTGCAAGGTGACAACAGCTATCCGACAAACGAAAACAGACCGAAATAAAACACTCAAATGACCTGATAATATCTTTTTATCGGGAAAATTTAGAATAATCACTCTGTTTTTTGTTTTTGCAAAAGGTCTCTGATCTGTGTTAAAACCTGAACTTCTTCTGAAGGGGCTGGAGGTGTAGCCGTTTTTTCTTCTTTTTGCCGAGAAGTAAACTTCGCCATTAACTTAATCATGCAAAAAATAGCAAACGCTATAATCAGAAAATCGACACTTGCTTGAATAAAATTTCCATAATTCAGCTCTACAGCAGGAGTTACTACCTCTCCTGCAGCATTGACCTCAGCAGCATGTAACGTCAACTTCAAATCCGTAAAATTAATACCTCCGATCAATAAACCGACCACCGGCATAATTACATCAGAAACCGCAGACGATACAATTTTACCAAATGCACCACCGATAATGATACCGACAGCCATATCGACCACATTACCACGCATAGCAAACTGCTTAAAATCATTTACAAATTTCATTTTCATATTTTATCAAATTAGTATTATAAAAATCTTTCAAAATTTCAAGAACTCCGAAAATATCAATAAAACAAATATACAGATTATTCATAACATTGTTTATAAACCACTTATATTAAATTAAAGTTCATTTTTAATTTATTTTCCGATTTTAATCAAATTATAGCAATAAAACCAAACCTTTTTTCTACTTTTGTACGAAACAAAAGGGGTGCCCTAAAAGGCTGAGATTATACCCTATGAACCTGACGGATAATGCCGGCGTAGGAATTTGTTCATAGCATATATTATAAACTACATAGGGTCCTGCCTCTTTTGAGTTAAAACAAAACTCAAATCTAATTAGTTGAGCAAAGATGATTTATTATCCGAAATGTCTGACTATTGCAGGATCTGACAGTGGCGGCGGAGCCGGAATACAAGCCGATCTAAAAACCATGTCGGCAATTGGAGTGTACGGGATGTCTGTCATTACAGCTATTACTGCACAAAATACTTGTGGCGTAAAAGCTATACAGCCCATCGATTCTGATATTGTAACGGCACAATTAGAAGCAGTTCTGAGCGATATTGGAACAGATTCTATAAAAATAGGAATGTTACACTCCGTCAATATCATAAAAGCGGTCATTGAAATTTTGGACAAATATACCCCTCGTTATGTCGTCTTCGATCCGGTAATGGTATCGACAAGCGGGCATAAATTGATCGAAGATAATACCATCGATACTATTCGAGAAACAATGTTTTCCCGATCGACAATTATCACTCCTAATCTTGATGAAGCCTCACTATTAAGCAATATACCAATCTCGGAAGAGAAAGACATGTATAAAGCCGGGAAAAAATTATTGGAGAAAGGTTGCCACGCAGTTTTAATGAAAGGCGGGCATCTAAAAAGTAAGATAATGACCGATTTGTTAATTACAGCAGATGGAGAAGAATATATCTTTAAAGCTGAGAATATAACAACATCCAATACTCACGGAACTGGATGTACCCTATCCTCGGCTATAGCTTCTTATCTGGCATTGGGTCATTCCTTATCCGATTCGGTAAAATTAGCAAAGCAGTTTGTTACTTCAGCCATAAAAACCGGCAGTAAAGTTACAACCGGCAAGGGACATGGTCCATTAAATCACTTTTTTGCCCCACAGCCCTTGCATATCCTAAAAAAGGAAGAAGACACATTCCACTGAACTCACAACAACAAAACAAATAGTAACAACCTAGACTTGAAATTAAACAAAACAGTGTATGAAAGTATTTTTGAATCACCAAGAAATCTGTGTAGGAAGCAGGGTCACACTACGAGATCTACTCGCGGGTCAGAGCATCACGTCAGACGGAGTAGCAGTAGCTGTCAATAACCGAATTATCAGTAAAGAAGATTGGCCTGATACCTTCTTAGCCAACGGCGATAAAGTTACGGTAATTCGGGCTACGTGTGGAGGCTGATTCGGTTCAGTTCCTTAAAATACGATTAATCTGAAGTTCGGTTCTCATTAGAAGAACCGAACTTTCCAAAAGATGCACACTACATGAAATTAGTAGGAATTACTCGACCGACTTTCTTTAAAGGAGAAGCAGACGCCATAACACTTTTGTTAGAGGGGGGACTCGATTTATTACATATACGTAAACCGGGTTCTTTGTCCGAAAATATTGCATCTCTATTGTCTGATATACCACCTCATCTGTATTCACAAATCGTTATTCACGATCATTTCGATTTAATCGAATCTTTTCCTTTAAAAGGCATTCATTTGAACAAACGCAATCCTGTATGTCCATCAATACACACAGGGTCGGTAAGCCGATCATGCCATTCAATAGAAGAACTCGATCATATCGAAGATATAGACTACTGCTTCCTCAGTCCTATATTCGACAGTATTTCCAAAAAAGGATACTCATCTGCTTTTTCTAAAGAAGAACTCGCTGATGCATCACGTAAAGGAATTATCAATTCAAAGGTCTATGCATTAGGAGGAATAACTCCCGAACATATTCCATTACTGCAAGAATTCGGTTTCGGAGGCGTTGCCGTACTCGGTTATTTATGGGAAGACATAACGCTACATACTTTACAACATCGAATAAACATCTTAAAAAATTCAATCTGCTAACAAATCTGTTTATGTTACAATTCATTACCCATAGCAACGAAAAATACGATTATCTGACATCTGCAATCGAAGCCTTAAAAGGAGGATGCCACTGGATACAACTCCGAATGAAAAATATACCGGAACAGACCGTTATAGCAACAGCTCTACAACTAAAAGAATATTGTCGAAAATATAATGCAAAATTGATTCTCGATGATCATGTACAAGCGACATTGAAAACCGGAGCAGACGGAGTGCATTTAGGGAAAAACGATATGTCCCCATCTGATGCCAGAAAAATATTAGGGAACGGATATATTATCGGTGGAACAGCCAATACGCTCGATGATATCGAACGGCTAATAAAAGAAGGAGTCGATTATATCGGGTTAGGACCTTTTCGCTATACAGAAACAAAAAAAAATCTGAGCCCTATTTTAGGGATCGACGGTTATAAAAAAATACTTATGGCTTGTAAAGAAAAAGGGTATACAATACCCATCGTTGCGATAGGCGGAATTACCAAAAATGACATTCCTGAAATCATGTCAACCGGAATCACAGGCATTGCTTTATCAGGAAGCATTCTGCGAGCAGAAAATCCTCAAGTCGAAACTCAATTGATTATAAATCTTATAAACAAGTATAACAATGAATAAATTAGTAATCGGAGGCAGGGAATTCAACTCCCGTCTTTTTGTAGGTACAGGCAAATTCAGTTCTAATCCGTTAATGGAAAAAGCGATCATCGCTTCAGGATCAGAGATGGTGACCGTTGCCATGAAACGTGTTGATATGCAAAATCCGGAAGATGATATCTTAGTCCATATCAATCGAGATCATATACAATTACTTCCGAATACATCGGGAGTCCGTGATGCAGAGGAGGCAGTACTTGCTGCACAATTAGCAAGAGAAGCATTCGGAACTAATTTTATAAAATTAGAAATACATCCCGATCCGAAATATTTATTACCAGACCCCATAGAAACACTGAAAGCAACTGAAGTGTTAGCGAAAATGGGGTTTGTCGTATTGCCTTACATTCAAGCCGATCCGGTACTATGCAAACGGTTAGAAGAAGCAGGTGCTGCTACTGTGATGCCTTTAGGTGCTCCTATCGGAACGAACAAAGGCATCATTACCCGGGATCTCATTGAAATTATCATAGAGCAAAGCAATATCCCTGTCGTTATAGATGCAGGTATCGGAGCTCCGTCACATGCTGCAGAAGCTATGGAGATGGGGGTAGATGCCGTACTCGTAAATACAGCAATCGCAATCGCAGGAAATCCTGAGCAAATGGCTTTAGCTTTCAAACAAGCCGTAGAAGCCGGACGGTTAGCTTATGAATCAGGACTCGGAGCTCAAAGACGTCATGCCGAAGCAAGCAGCCCCCTCACCTCTTTTCTAGATTAATTCACCTGATAAATAAAATACACGATATGAAACCTAAAAACGACATGAAAAATAGTTATCCGGGATCTGAAAAAATCTATGTACCCGGAAAATTATATAACATCCAGGTAGGCATGCGGAAAGTAAATTTGACCGATACGGTAAAAATCATTGACGGAAAACGGATCACAAGGCATAATGACCCCGTATATATTTACGATACCAGCGGAGCTTATACCGATCCGAAAATAGAAATAGATTTGGAAAAAGGATTGCCACGCTTGCGGGAATCATGGATTACAGAACGTAATGATGTCGAACGTCTTTCCGAAATTACATCCCAATACGGACGTTCCCGCACGGCAGATAAATCTTTAGATCCGATTCGTTTCAAAAATGTACAACTGCCCTATCGTGCCAAAAAAGGAAAAGAAATTACTCAGATGTACTATGCCAAAAAAGGGATTATTACCCCGGAAATGGAATATGTGGCTATCCGAGAAAATCTACAAAACGAGATGCTTGGTATAAAAAGCCATATTACTCCGGAATTTGTCAGAGATGAAATTGCCGCCGGACGGGCTATTATCCCTGCAAATATCAACCATCCCGAAGCCGAGCCGATGATTATCGGCAGAAATTTCTTAGTAAAACTAAATACGAATATCGGTAACTCGGCACTCTCTTCTGGTATTGAAGAAGAAGTCGACAAAGCGTTATGGAGTTGTCGCTGGGGAGGAGATACTTTAATGGATTTGTCTACCGGAGATAATATTCATGAGACACGAGAATGGATCATTCGCAATTGTCCTGTTCCGATGGGAACTGTTCCTATCTATCAAGCTCTCGAAAAAGTAAACGGAAAAGCCGAAGACCTCACATGGGAAATTTATAAGGACACTTTAATCGAACAATGCGAACAAGGTGTAGATTATTTCACTATACACGCAGGAGTATTAAAAGCTCATGCCGAACTTGTCGGAGAACGACTCACAGGAATCGTATCACGTGGAGGTTCTATTATGACAAAATGGTGCATAAGTCATAATCAGGAAAATTTCCTATACACCCATTTCGACGAAATCTGTGAAATCGTGAAACAGTATGATGTTGCTTTGTCCTTAGGTGACGGCATGCGCCCCGGATCGATACATGATGCCAACGACAGGTCACAATTCCTCGAATTAGATGTACTTGGAGAATTAACCCAAAAAGCATGGGCTCATAATGTACAAATCATTATCGAAGGTCCGGGACATGTTCCCATGCAAAAAATCAGAGAAAATATGGACAAGCAACTGACATCATGCCATGAAGCACCCTTTTACACGTTAGGACCGTTGACTACCGATATCGCTCCAGGATATGATCATATAACGTCTGCTATCGGAGCCGCAATGATCGCATGGTACGGTACAGCAATGATCTGCTATGTAACTCCTAAAGAACATTTAGGTCTCCCCAATCGCGAGGATGTACGTAATGGCGTTATCGCATATAAGATCGCAGCTCACGCAGCAGATATAGCCAAAGGTCATCCGGGTGCTCAGGTACGGGACGATGCACTGAGCAAAGCCCGTTTCGAATTCCGCTGGAAAGACCAATTTAACCTTTCCTTAGATCCGGAAAGAGCATTAGAGTATTATAAAGAAGGCTCAAAAAATGACGGAGAATATTGCACGATGTGCGGTCCGAATTTTTGTGCCATGCGCATCAGTCAAAATTTAAACGACTGTACAAAATAAATATAAATGGAAAAAGTAACCGATTTTCGCCGATTGTTATCAGAGTCCTTGTCACGCAAGATTATCGATCAGATTGTCACTTCTGTTTCGCGCCGTCCACAAGAGTTTATTCCGTTAATACAATTAACTAAAGACAGCGAAATAAAAATTGCATGGCGAGCAACTTGGGCATGTGAAAAGTTATGTAAAATGTATCCTGAATGGTTCGTCCCCTATTACGAACAATTGATACAGGAACTCCCGGACTCTCCTCACGACGGAATAAAGCGGTTGCGACTGTCTATATTATATCAATTACCGGTAACGGGGGATTTCCCTGTTACCCTTTTCGATTATTGTATCAATCATATGCTATCTCCCGGTGAAAGCATTGCGGTACAGGCTCTTTGCATGAAATTAGCCTATAAATTGTGTATGCAAGAACAGGAGTTATTACGTGAACTAAAAGTTTATCTGGAGAATGCCGAACCAGAATATTATTCGGTTGGTGTACGATGTACCCGAAAAAACATTCTCAAAAGAATCAATTCATTGCATAAAAAAGAAAAATAAGTATATGTTATTTTCTGAAGAATTAGAAAAATATTCATGGGATGAGATCACACAACAGATCTATGCCAAAACAGATGCCGATGTAGAAAGAGCTTTAAATAAAAAGCATTTGCAAATAGACGATTTTATGGCGCTAATTTCTCCGGCAGCAGATAAATATCTTGAAAAAATGGCATTTCTAAGCCGCATGTACACCCAACAACGTTTCGGTAAAACGATACAAATGTATGTACCTTTATACATTACAAATTCCTGCACAAATCATTGTGTGTACTGCGGATTTCAACATGATAACCCGATAAAACGAGTCATATTGAAGGATGAAGAAATTGTCAACGAATGCAAGGCCATACGCAGAATCGGACCATTTGAAAATTTATTGATAGTGACAGGAGAAAATCCCCGTGACGCAGGTGTCGATTATCTTGAAAACGCTTTACGGCTTGCCCGCCCTTATTTTTCGAATTTGACAATAGAAGTAATGCCTCTGAAAAGCGAAGAATACTATCGACTGACCCGATCAGGGTTAAATGGTGTGGTATGCTTTCAAGAAACTTACAACAAAGATCGTTATAAGGTATATCATCCCAAAGGAATGAAATCGAAATTCGAGTGGAGAGTAAACGGGTTTGACCGCATGGGGCAAGCAGGAGTCCATAAAATCGGAATGGGCGTATTGATCGGACTGGAAGATTGGCGTACCGACACGACTATGATGGCCATACATTTACAATATCTGAGAAAACACTACTGGAAAACGAAATATAGTGTAAATTTTCCGCGTATGCGTCCCTCTGAAGGACATTTCCAGCCGAATGTAGTAATGACCGACAGACAACTGGCTCAACTGATTTTTGCGTATCGCATTTTCGATCATGATGTCGATATATCGATTTCTACACGAGAAAGCCCCAACTTCAGGAACAATATTACGACTCTTGGTGTCACATCGATGAGCGCAGGGTCAAAAACCGAACCGGGTGGATATTTTACTTATCCTCAAGCTTTGGAACAATTCGCAGTCAGTGACGAAAGATCCCCCGAAGAGGTCGAAAAAGCGATCAAACAGCAGGGATATGAAGTTGTATGGAAAGATTGGGATGAGATATTCGATAGATAAATTAAACGAATATGGAACGCTATAGCCGTCAAATTATGCTTCCCGAAATCGGGAACGAAGGACAAAAGAAACTTTCTGAAGCATCGGTACTATTAGTGGGTGTAGGAGGATTGGGTTCTCCTATATCTCTTTATCTTACAGGAGCAGGAATAGGACGTATCGGATTAATCGATGCCGATGTTGTTTCAGAAAGTAATTTACAACGACAAGTGCTATACACCGAACAAGAGATAGGATTACCGAAAGTAGAATGTGCGAAACGTCGCCTTCATGCTCTGTCAGGAAATATACAAATCGATGCATATCAAGAGTTTTTTTCAGAAAAAAATGCGATGAGTTTAGTCAAGAAATATGATCTGGTTATAGACGGGTGCGACAACTTCGCTACACGTTACCTGATAAACGACTGTTGTGTTGCAGCAGGAAAGCCTTATATATACGGAACAATCGGAGAATTTTTCGGTCAAGCGTCCGTATTCAATTATCAAGGTGGTATGACTTACCGAGATCTTTACCCCGACGAACAAGAACTGACCTCTAAACCCCGCACAATAAACGGTGTCATAGGTGTAGTCCCCGGTATTATCGGATGTATAGAGGCTTCGGAAACCATTAAAGTGATCACCGGATGCGGAAAACCGTTACGTAACCGGCTGTTTACAATAGATGTCCTTTCTATGCAATCTGAAATATTGGAATTTTGATATTCTTTCATACAAAAAATCATCCTGCTCCGCTATTTGGAACGGGATGATTTTATTTTTATCTTCGCCTCGAATATACAAATCAGATTTTCTCCTCTATGAAAAAAATTTTTCTTTTTATTCTATTGCTTTTTTCTTCTTCTTTCTTTTCTACAAAGGCAGATGAAGGAATGTGGGTACTTCCTCTCTTAAACCAACAAAACATATCACAAATGAAAGGTCTCGGATTAGATATCTGTGCCGAAGACATTTACCACCCGGACTCCACATCTCTGAAAGATGCCGTTGTGATTTTCGGAAGAGGTTGTACCGGGGAAGTCATATCCCCCAACGGGTTGATTTTGACTAACCATCATTGCGGATATAGTTACATACAGCAACATAGTTCTGTCGACAACGATCTGTTGACCAACGGGTTCTGGGCTAAAAACAGAGAAGAAGAACTCCCCAATCCCGGACTGACCGTCACATTTATTGACAAAATAGAAGACGTAACGGCTTATGTTCAAAACGAGATAAAAAAAGATACGTCAAAACAAGAGTTGAATTATTTGTCTGCATCATATTTGAATAATCTTGCAGAAAAGAGAATCGGCAAAGATTTTTTAAAAAAACATCCAGGAATCGAAGTTACGATAAAACCGTTCTATGGCGGAAATCAATACTACATGTTCACCCAAAAAGTTTATTCGGACGTGCGAATGGTAGCAGCGCCACCTTCTTCTATCGGCAAATTCGGTGCAGATACGGACAATTGGATGTGGCCTCGTCATACAGGGGATTTTTCTATATTCAGAGTATATGCCGACAGTATGGGTAATCCAGCCCCGTATTCTGAAAAAAACATTCCCTTAAGACCTAAAAAATATTTCAATCTTTCGACACAAGGTATTCAAGAAAATGATTTTGTCATGCTCATGGGCTTTCCGGGACGTACTAATCATTACTATACTCCGGCCGAAGTCATCGAACGACGAGACATAGAAAATAGCATTCGAGTCGAGGTACGAGACCTTCGTCAACAATTAATGTTGGAAGAAATGTTGAAAGATCCGAAAATACGCATTCAATATTCCGGAAAATATGCCAATTCTACCAATAGTTATAAAAGCAGTAAAGGAATGAACAAAATGATAAACCAACAGCAACTTGTAACTCTTAAGGAGAAAGAGCAACAACAGTTGTTGGAATGGAGCAAACAAAACAATAAACCGGAATATAAACAGGCTGCAGAAGATATAGCAACGATTGTCAATAACAGGGCCAATCTAAAAAAACGCATGCAATATCTCAATGAAGCTCTATTTATCGGCATTGAATTCAGTCGGGTTCCTACGCATCAAAGTTTAATTGAAAAAATGAAAAAATCCGGAAAGAAAATTTTTCCGGACTCGGCTATGCAGATCATAAATAAAGGGTACTCTAATTTCCGAAATAAAGATTACGCACCTGAAGTAGACAAGAAAATCGCAAAAGCATTATTGAAACTATATGCTGAAAAAATATCTCCGGAAAAGCGTCCGACATTCTTTAAAACAATAGACAAAAAATATAACGGAAATATCGATAGGTATGTCGATGAATTATTTGAAAAATCGATATATGGTAATCCCTCCCAATATGAAAAATTCAAAAAACATCCATCCGTTAAGGTTTTAGAACAGGACTGCATGATCGCTTTTGCCCGATCAATACGGGATGAAGCAAAAAATATTTCAAAAGCGCTAAAGCAAGATGAGATAAAAATAGCTAATGCTCAACGCACCTACATCAAAGGTATTTTAGAAATGAACGGGGATAAACCCAATTATCCGGATGCAAATTTCACTATCCGGTTAACTTACGGAAACGTATCTCCGTTAAATCCGGCAGACGGAATTTCTTGTCGTTATTATACTACTTTAGACGGAGTTATGGAAAAGGAAGATCCCGACAACTGGGAATTCGTGGTGTCGCCTCGTCTAAAAGAATTGTACAAGAAAAAAGACTTCGGGAATTATAGTCGAACAGACGGTTCTATGCCTGTAAATTTTATTGCAAACACTCACACGACAGGAGGTAACTCGGGAAGTCCTGTAATGAACTCAAAAGGAGAGCTTGTCGGTATCGGATTCGACCGGAATTGGGAGGGTATAACCGGAGACATTCAATATCAAAAAACTTATCAACGCACCATTTGTACAGATATAAGATATATATTATTTATCATCGATAAATATGCAAATGCGTCCCACTTGATAGAAGAACTGAACATAATAAGATAAAAACACCTAAAACAAAATTAATAATAGAAAGATGAAAAAATTATTTTTAGGTATCTTGGCTTTAGGAATATTCCAAAGCACATACGCTCAAAGTTTAGAAAAAATGCAATGGTTCAACGAACCTGAAAAATGGGAAATAAAAGATAATGCCCTCACCATGTTCGTCACACCGCAATGCGACTATTGGAGAATTTCTCATTACGGTTTCACAGTCGATGATGCGCCCTTTTATTATGCAACTTATGGCGGAGAATTCGAGGTAAAAGTAAAAATTACAGGTGATTATAAAAGCAGGTTCGATCAAATGGGACTTATGCTCCGCATCGATCATGAAAACTACATCAAAGCCGGAGTTGAATTTGTCGATGGAAAATTCAATTTAAGTACCGTAGTAACACATAAAACAAGTGATTGGAGTGTGATTACATTAGACAAAACACCGGATTTTGTGTGGATAAAAGCCGTCAGACGTCTCGACGCTGTAGAAATATTCTATTCGTATGACGATAAAACTTATACGATGATGAGAAACGCTCATTTACAAGATAATACTCCTGTCATGGTCGGATTAATGGCCGCCAGTCCGGACGGAAACGGTTTCGATGCAAAATTTGAATATTTTAAAGTAAAGCATCTACCCGACCAACGTCGTTTAAAATGGTTGGAAAATAACAAATAAAACCATCTCTGACATGAGCCTGCTTAAATTTCTTTTCCAGAAAATTTAAACAGGGATATTCAGTAAATGTCCCTACCTAAAGATACAAAAAAGCCAGCTAATTCGCAATATTTTGTGTATGAATTAGTTGGCTGATTTTATATTATTTACTGAATGTCCCTAAACATCGGGAGTAAATAAAAGCAGCCGCTATTATTATAGGAATAATAACGGCTGTCATTTTAATATTTGCTTAACTTTCTATCTCACTCAGTTCAAGCCAACGCATTGTTTTCTCATCGATCTCATCGATAAGTACACTAATTCTTTTCGATTTTTCTAACAATTCATCATTAGAAAGAGTCCCTGAACTAAGTTCTACTTCAAGATTCGATTTTTCCTCTTCCAATCGGGGAATCAATATTTCCAGCTCCTCAAATTCCCTTTTTTCCTTAAAAGATAGACGACGCTTCGATGTCGTCGTTACTTCACGTATTTGCTTCGCTTCATTCTTCGTTTTTTTATTTTTCTCGGAAACTTCCAGTTTTTTTTGTTCCTCCATTAAATTCTTCCATTCTCTATAATCACTATAATTTCCCGGAAAATCCTTTAGTTCTCCATTACCCTTAAAAACCATCAGGTGATCGACAACCTTATCCATAAAATAACGATCATGGGAAACTACAATAACACATCCTTTAAACGATCTGAGATATTCCTCAAGAATGTTCAAGGTAACAATATCAAGATCATTTGTCGGCTCGTCCAAAACTAAAAAATTAGGATTGTTGATCAACACCGTGCAGAGATAAAGTCTCCTTTTCTCTCCCCCACTCAATTTATAGATATAGTTGTATTGTGTTTCGGGTGTAAAAAGAAAATGTTGTAAAAACTGAGATGCAGATAAACGTCGCCCATCTCCCAATGATATTTCTTCTGCTATATTGCGTACGGCATCTATTACTTTCATCTGCTCGTCAAACTGCAACCCGTCTTGACTGTAATAACCGAAACGTACAGTCTCCCCAATTTCTATTTCTCCACTATCAGGTTGCAATTGTCCCATCAGCATTTTAATAAACGAAGACTTTCCCGCTCCGTTATTTCCGATAATACCCATTTTTTCATAACGGGCAAAAATATAATTGAAATCTTCCAAGATTTTCACATCTCCAAATCGTTTTGAAAGATGCTTTGCTTCAAATATTTTCGATCCGATATAAGATGACTTTACATCGAGTTTGACATTTCCAGTATCATGCTCCTGTTTGGCTTTCTTTTCAAGTTCATAAAAAGCATCTATACGATATTTAGCTTTGGAACCCCGAGCTTGAGGCTGACGACGCATCCAGTCAAGTTCGGTTCGCAACAGATTATTCGCACGGGCAACCTCTGCATTCTGCGCATCGATACGTTCTTGCCTTTTCTCCAAATAATAACTATAATTACCATTATATGAGTATAAAGACCGTTTGTCAATCTCCATAATCGAACTACAAACTCGATCCAAAAAATAACGGTCGTGAGTAACCATCAGCAGAGTAATGTTATTACGCTTCAAATATTCTTCGAGCCATTCTGTCATTTCCAAATCGAGATGATTGGTCGGTTCATCCAAAATTAACAGCTGAGGCTCTGAAATAAGAACATTTGCCAAAGCCACCCTTTTTAACTGTCCTCCCGACAAATGTTCTATCTTCTGATCAAAATTATTAATTTTCAGTTGCGAAAGAATTTGTTTTGCCCTGTATTCATAGTCCCACGCTTTCAGGTGGTCCATCTGTTCTACCAATTCCTCTATACGACCGGAATCTCCCGATATCAAAGCTTCTTCGTATGCCGATATAACACCCACAACCTCACTATCGCTATGAAAACAGGCTTCGAGAACTGTTATACCTTCGGGAAAATGAGGATCTTGAGGTAGATAACCGATACGCAAATCCCTACGATAGACAACATTACCGGAGTCATAATCTTCTTTTCCCGTAATGATATTCAATAACGTAGTCTTTCCCGTTCCGTTTTTCGCAATCAAACCGATACGATCCCCTTCAAAAATCCCGAAAGTGAGATTCTCGAACAATACCAAATCTCCAAAAGATTTAGTCAATCCTTCTACCTGTAAAAAACTTATCATTCTTCTCAATCTTCTTTTAATGGGATAAAGGTAATCATTATTCGACATATTCTGGAGATTTGTTCGAAGTTATATTTAAAACAACAGGTCGGAAGAAAATGCAAAAAAAGAACCGACCAGATTACTTTATCAGAAAATTCTGACAGATTATCAATATATAATATAGGTGAAAAAAGTATGATCGAACAAAACAAATTTCCTAAAATCCTTTATTTTTGTAACAGACTTACTAATAGATTTCATGAATAAAAGGAAAATATTAATTATCGAGGATGACATAACATTTGCTCTAATGCTGAAAACATGGCTTTCTCGCAAAGGTTTCGATGTAACTCATACCGGAAATGTGGCTGATGCTCAGAAACAATTATCCAAAGGAGAGTTCGATCTAATACTATCTGACCTCCGATTACCGGATCAAGAAGGAATAATGCTGCTAGCTTGGCTAAAAAAGCAAAATTTTCCCGTCCCCCCTTTTATCATAATGACGAGTTATGCAGATATACAATCGGCGGTGCTGGCAATGAAATCAGGAGCATCAGATTATATTGCCAAACCTTTTAATCCAGAAGCATTACTAATCAAAATAAACGAGTTATTACAGCAAAAAACAGAATTATCTTCGGTCAATAACCATCAAAATGAATCTTCAGCTAAAGCTCCTGCCCCTCCACGATTCATGGAAGGGAAAAGCGAGCAGGCTCGTCAATTATACGAATATATTCGTCTGGTAGCTCCGACTGACATGTCTGTTCTTGTAAACGGAGCAAGCGGCACAGGGAAAGAACATATTGCACAAGAAATACACCAACTAAGTAAGCGCAAGGATAAACCGTTCATTGCGATCGATTGTGGAGCTATACCTCGAGAATTGGCTGCATCTGAATTTTTCGGACATGTCAAAGGATCTTTTACCGGAGCTTTAACTGATAAAACAGGAGCTTTTGTAGCCGCACAAGGTGGTACTCTGTTTTTGGATGAAATCGGAAATCTTAGTTATGAAGTGCAAGTACAACTCCTACGGGCGTTACAAGAAAGAAAAATAAAACCGATAGGTAGTAATCAAGAAATAACAGTCGATATACGTTTGGTTACAGCAACGAACGAAAATTTAGAAGAGGCTATTAATAAAGGTAATTTCAGAGAAGATCTATATCACAGGATCAACGAATTTACTTTGCGTATCCCGACATTGAAAGAACGCCAAGATGATATTCTTTTATTTGCTGATCTATTCTTAGATCAGGCAAATCAAGAATTGGGGAAACATGTAATAGGGTTTACTTCCGAATGTTCTGCTATCTTTTTACAATACAGTTGGCCGGGAAATCTACGCCAGATGAAAAACGTTATAAAACGGGCAGCTCTACTTGCATCGACAGACTATATTTCTTTATCTGAACTTCCACCAGAAATATACGAACATTCGGAAACCAAAACAGCAATGCCATTACGAAATGAAACAACAGAAAAGATCTTAATAAAAGAAGCATTAGAAAAAACAGGAAATAATAAATCCAAAGCTGCACGGCTACTTCAAATAGACAGAAAAACTTTATATAACAAATTGAAATTATACGGGCTCGAATAGTCTCCATTATCAATAATGGAAAGTGTAAATTGATTGTATATTTTACACTTATCTATCGTTTTATTATGAATTTAACATATATTATATATAAATCAACTATTTGGACAAAACTTTTCTCTCTTTCAAGAAGGAAGTTTAAAGAAAAAGCCTACCTTTGCAAAGATGGAATATAAGTAGAAGGTCAAGAGTTACCTTCTTACCAATCTTGTTATCCTTCTAAATACCTAAAACACACAAAAAACGCCGACACTATCCGTTACGATTGCAAGGCTCCTAAACATTCGGTCGGGAATGTATAGTCTTGCCGAGAGTAGAAACTCTCAGCCCTCTCTTTCACCATATATTTTATTATATAAAAAAGACAGGATCTTTACCTAAGTAAAGAATAAGCACAGCGCGACGCCCAAAATGAGCGTCGCGCTGTGCTTATTCTTTAATAAATATCTATTTACAATTCCCCATTCGTTGACGTACGACTTCATACATCATAACTCCTGCTGCCACTGAAACATTTAACGACCCTATAACTCCCATCTGAGGAAGAGCAACCATATCGTCACACAAACGCAACACCTCTTTAGAAACTCCTGTATCTTCTGCTCCCATTACAATAGCTACCGGTACTGTATAATCAATATCTGTATAATTGACTACAGCCTTTTCAGAAGCCGCTATGGTTCTAAATCCACTATTTTTTAAAAATCGTACTGCTTCAAAAACGGATGATTCACGACAAACCGGCAAATGGAGCAATGCTCCGGCCGAAGTTTTCACTGCATCGGCATTGACTGAGACACTTCCTCTCTCCGGTATCACAATCGCATTCACTCCGGCACATTCACAAGTTCGGGCAATAGCACCGAAATTTCGGACATCCGTTATACCATCGAGCAAAATAATAAAGGGATTTTTTCCCTCTTCATACAATCCAGGAACAATGTCATCGAGATGCTGATAAGTTACGGCAGAAATAAACGCAAGAACACCTTGATGATTTTTGCGGCTCATCCGGTTAATTTTCTCAATCGGCACTTTTTGTACCACGATATTACGTCCTCTGACAGCAGCAAAAAGCTCTTGAGCCAAATCACTCTGCAAATCTTTTTTTATTAATATTTTATCTATATCCTTTCCGGCCTCAACAGCTTCAATTACCGCTCGAATACCAAAGATCATTTCATTTCTTTCCATTCTTTAATTCTTTTTTATTTACGTAACAATTCACGTGCGTTAGATAAAGCAGCATCAGTCAATTCGACTCCACTCAACATACGGGCAATTTCCTCAATTCGCTCCTCTTCCGATAAACAATCGATTCGGGTTACCGTATCCAAATCGGTATCCGATTTATATACCCGATAATGAAATGAACCTTTAGACGCAACCTGAGGCAAATGTGTTATACTGATTACTTGCATATAACATGCCATATTTTTCATAATAACCCCCATTTTATCGGCAATTTCTCCCGATACGCCGGTATCCACCTCATCGAATATAATAGTAGGCAATGCTACAGCTCCTGCAATCAACGACTTTATACACAGCATCAATCGCGAAATCTCACCTCCTGAAGCAACTTCGGCAACAGGCTGTAAAGATTGATTTTTATTTGCAGAAAACAAAAATTGCACTTGCTCTGCCCCATTTTCGTCTAAATCTTCTTTAGTCCTAAAAAAAACCTCAAAACGAAGATTTGGCATTCCGAGAGGAGTCGCCGCTGAAACCAGCATTTTAGAAAAGCACAAGGCTGCATCAGCACGCTTTTGCGATAATTCGCCTGCCATACGGCATAGCACATCCTTTTGTCCGGCAATCTTTTGCTCCAACAAATTTATCGCCTCATCAGAACTATCGATCATTTCAAGTTTAGCCGCCAGCTTTCGTTGAATTTCCAATAACTCTGAAACAGTCTGAACACGATGCTTTTGCTGTAACCGATAAATGGCATCTAATCTCTCCTCCACCTCTGCTAATCTTTCCGGATCAATAGAAACAGACTCTAATCGGGTTTCTATATCTTCAGCAATATCCTTAAATTCTATATAGAGTGTCTCTAAACGATTTTGAAGAGACTCAACAGACGGATAAATCCGGTGTAAGGAGCGCACACCAGAAAGAATATTCTTCATTAAAGAAAGCCCTCCGATATTCTCCGATTCGAAATATCCGGACAAAGTATATAATTCGCTTTTAATTTCTTCGGCATGTGTAAGCATCTCCTGTTCCTGCTCAAGAGTTTCTTGCTCCCCGTCAACCAAAACAATTTCCTGAAGCTGTTCTAACTGAAAACGAATATAATCCTCTTCCTGACGGTTATTCTCATTCTCAATCTTTAACCGTTCAAGGTCTTTAATAAGTAACTTATATTTTTTATACTCCTTATGATAATCGCTCAAAATTTGGTCATTATGAGCCAACACATCAATAACCTTCATCTGAAAACGACCATCTCCTAAAAGCAAGTTTTGATGCTGAGAATGGATATCGACCAATTGATCCCCCAATTCTTTAAGCTGAGCCAAAGACACCGGAGTATCATTAATAAATGCCCTCGACTTTCCTGACGCCTGCATCTCACGTCTTAAAATACAATTTTCAGGATCATATTCCAAATCATTATATTCAAAAAACGATCGTAATGAATAGGCAGAAATATCGAAGAAGCCTTCGATAACCGCCTTTGTCGCCCCAGATTTTACAGCTTTACTATCTGCCCTTTGCCCCAATAGAAGAGAAAGAGCTCCTAAAATAATTGATTTACCAGCCCCTGTTTCTCCCGTAACAACTGAAAAACCGGAATAAAAATCAATATCTAATGCATCAATGAGTGCATAATTGCGAATAGACAATTTTCGAATCATAGTTATTCTATTAGCGACTTTCCTCGCGAATTGCTTTCAAACGACTGTTTTCGGTAGGATATATACCAATCAAAATTTTATAAATATCTTCTTTTTCTTGCTGTGGGGCTTTAGAATATATATTAATTACTTCATCCAACTTGCTGTCGCTGAATATAGGCAATACCACCGAAGTAGAAGATTCGGAACGAACCTCTTTCAATTGATTGATAGCCTCTGTTATTTTAGCTCGCCCCTTATCCGCACTGACAGTCATCTCGTCCAGGCCTTTCCGATGATATGTGTACCACAATTGGCGGAATAATGCAGTTCGAGGTTCAATAAAAGCCGACATTAAAGCATGACGATTACGATTACTCTCAAAAGCTTTCCATCCGATTTCCATAGAAGATTGTCCCATCGCTACAATTTTTTCCGCCTTTTGGAAAAACACCGTTCCTCCTTCGGGAGAGAAACTGTCAAAATCCAATCCCAGAATCATATACACATAAAAATCTATCACTGCAGTAAGATTGCTCTCTAATGTATTTTCATTATATACCAAAGGTTCATACTCTTGATAATTAAATTCAAATTCCGTATCCCTAAAATTAAGCATTGCCGTAGAATAGGACGCATTATAAACCGGACGTCTCGATTGCACTTGTAAATCGCATTTATACCGATTATCTTCCACTTCATTTACTGTAAGCAAAAAAGTACATTCGATACGCTCGTTATTAGAAATTTGAGCATTACTCCATTTCCGATTATTAATATATTCCGAAATAGCTTGTTCTAACGTAGTAAAAACCTGCTTATTGGTACCTTGTATTTTATCACTGTTGACTTGTACCCGACAATTCAATTCTTGTGCCGACAAAAAAGACGACAAAAGTAAAAAACACATGATAAAAAAAGATACTCGTTTCATTCTTTATTCTCCTGTTATTTCATATATCCGGATAAAACCGATATTATATCGGATGCCACTTCTTTTTTAGGCTTAACTTCAAACGGAATTTTTTCCCCGTCTCTTGTTAATATCGTAACTTTATTCGTATCGCATCGAAATCCTGCTCCGGCATCCTTCAATGAATTCAAAACAATAAAATCTAAATTCTTCCGCTTCATCTTCAACCGTGCATGCTCTTCTTCATTATCAGTCTCCAAAGCAAAACCCGCCAACACTTGATTCTGACGCTTTATCTTTCCTAAAGCAGCCGCAATGTCCGGATTTGGCTGCAAACGTAAGACTATATCATCTCCCGAACGTTTTATCTTTATATCACTACAATGATCCGGAGCATAATCGGCAACGGCCGCACACATTATCGCAGCATCAGCACCGGCATATTCTCTTAATGCGACATCATACATTTCCCGAGCAGATTCAACATCAATTCTACGGATCGAAGAATGATATGCTTTTAAAGAGACCGGACCTGCTATCAAAGTAACTTCTGCCCCCCTTGCTGCACACTCTTCGGCTAAAGCAAAACCCATCTTTCCAGAAGAGTAGTTACCTATAAAACGTACAGGATCGATCTTTTCATATGTTGGCCCGGCAGTTATTATAATTTTTTTTCCTGCCAACTCTTGCTGGACAGAAAAAAAGTTTTCAATAATTGCAACAATCTTATCCGGTTCTTCCATCCGACCTTTCCCTTCAAGATGACTTGCTAATTCTCCAATTCCGGGTTCTATTATATGATTGCCATACGAACGTAGTAAATCAAGATTATGCTGAGTGGACGGATGAGCAAACATATCAAGATCCATAGCTGGAGCGATAAATACAGGAGCTTTCGCAGAAAGATAAGTCGTTATCAGCATATTGTCGGCAATTCCATTTGCCATCTTTCCGATCGTGCTTGCCGTTGCCGGTGCAATAACCATTGCATCAGCCCATAGCCCCAAATCGACATGGCTATGCCAAGTACCGTCATTTGCCGTAAAAAATTCACTTACTACCGGTTTACCCGTTAATGCCGACAGCGTAACCGGAGTAATGAACTCCTTTCCTGCCGGTGTTATCACGACCTGAACTTCCGCTCCCTTCTTTATAAATGCACGCACCAAATATGCGGCCTTATATGCTGCAATACTTCCAGTTATACCCAATATAATTTTTTTTCCTCTCATCTCCAAAATAATCTTTATCAGAAAAAATCTTATATAAAAAGCCCCAATATTCTCTTCACGCCAATTATTGGTAGAAAAAAATACCGGGCTTAACAATCTTATTTATTAAAGGCTCTCAATTTGATGCTAGTAATCACATTTTTAGTATTCAAAGTAAAATCACCCTGCATCATCCAGCCATAATATCCGATATCCGTTTTAAAAACTTCGGCAACAGAACGTCCTTTATATTTTCCAAAATTAAAGACCTCCTCACCTTTATCGTTATACACTATACGACCGGCAAAATCGACATTTTTATTATGAGTCGAAAATTCTGCAAGTGCAGCTACATCATTAGGTAAATTCTCATAACGATCAAGTTGTGACTTCAAAACTTCATAAGTAGCCCGTGTATCAGCCTCTGCCGTATGAGCATCATTTAAATCTTTATCACAATAGAACTTATAAGCTGCTGACAACGTACGTTGCTCCATTTTATGGAAAATAGTCTGTACATCGATCATCTTTCGCTTTGAAAGATCAATATCGACCCCTGCACGCAATAGCTCTTCGACCAAAAGAGGTATATCGAAACGGTTCGAATTATAACCAGCCAAATCGCACCCCTCAATTTCACGAGCGATCGTTTTTGCAACTTCTTTAAATGTCGGACAATTTGCAACATCAGCATCACTTATTCCATGAACGGCTGTCGATTCAGGAGGAATAGGTATTCCCGGATTAATCCGCAATGTTTTACACTCTTCTTTCCCGTTAGGATATACTTTTAAATAACTTATTTCGACAATTCTATCGGTGGCAATATTAACTCCGGTTGTTTCCAAATCAAAAAAAACAATCGGATTTTTAAGATTCAGCTGCATTTAATTTCTTATTTGTTTAAAAATCGGTCAACATCATAGGCATCAGTAACATCAACAAATCTTCATTAGCCTGATTCTCTATTGGCAAAATAAGCCCCGCACGCGAAGGATCAGAAAGTTCTATAGAGACTTCCTGAGAAGAGATATTATTTAATATCTCAATAAGATATACCGATTTAAAACCGATACCCATAGAGTCTCCTGAATAACTGCAAGAAATGCTTTCTTCTGCCGATGTAGAAAAATCTATATCTTGAGCAGAAACGACAATCTGATTTTCACTCAACTGCAATTTCACCAAATTACTCGCCTGATTAGAAAATACGGATACACGACGCAATACATTTGTAAATAAAGCCCTGTCGATAATCAATCTATTGGGATTATTTTGAGGTATTACCGATGCGTAATTAGGGTAACGGCCTTCAATAAGACGACAATTCAAAACAAAATTCGATAATGTAAAGCATGCATTCTTATCATCAAAAGAGACCGTTACATCTCCGGCTTCTTTGGGTAAAATATTTTTTAAAAGATTTGCCGGTTTTTTGGGAAGAATAAACGATGCCTGGATTCCGGATTGTACCGAATCATTTTTACAACGAACCAACTTATGACTATCTGAAGCTACAAAAACAATATCCTCAGGATGAATATCCATACAGATACCATTCATTATCGGACGCAATTCATCATCAGCCGTAGCAAATATCGTGCGATTAATTCCATTCAACAATACCTGTGAACTGATAGAAAATGTTTTTGCCGTATCACTCAACGGAGATTTTTGAGGATACTCATCGCCATTCACACCAATAAAATTATACTTACCATTTTGAAAATACAAAAATATCTCCAAATTCTCATCATTGATTTCAAATGTCAAAGGCTGATCGGGCAATTCTTTTAACGGCTCTAACAAAATTTTTGCAGAAACAGCAAATAACCCTTGCCCTTCGGCTTCCAAAACTTCTATTGTGGTAGTCATAGTAGTTTCTTGATCCGATGCTGTCATGGTCAATGAATTACCTTCGAGCCGAAATAAAAAATTATCAAGAATAGCCATAGAGTTTTTTGTATTTATCACTCGACTGATCGCTTGCAAATGAGATAATAAAGCTGTGCTTGATACAATAAATTTCATGATGTTATATTTTATTTATTATTTCTTCTCAATCCCTCCGAAAAATATTTTTCCACAAATACGGAGTTCCTCTTTATAGTGAACAAATGTAATCATTTTTTAGAAAATCACTCTATCTTAAATTGAAAAAAGACATACGAAAAAAAGAAATCAGATTTATTCACTACATTTGTTTAGCATCGATTTTTATAAATTTTCTACTATGAAACTAGATCGGAAATATTTCTGAATTTTCATCGGAATCCTATCTACTATCATAATAATTATTGTCGTACCTTGTCTAAGTCGGCACATATGATTATCCCCACACAATATGCTACACCTGAAAATAATTTCCTATCATGCATGAAAGTGGAAAATATTTTCGAAATATCTAACAACTATAAGTTACTACGAAAATCAATCAATTCACAGTACAGAATTCCCAAATGCGATTTTCTACAACTTTCTTATTACAAAGAGACAATAAATATCATAATCTTACTTTATAAGCTACACCTAAAAAAGTATTCAATTTCTCAGGTGAAGTCAAAAGCATTTGTTCTTCACGCAACTTTAATTCTATAGACATCGACTTATCTAAACTACACTCAGCTCCGATTTCATACCATACACGTTCAGTAGCATTTCCACCTAAACGATTTAAAGTATTAAATACCTCTGCAGCAATAAACGGTTTCCAGTTACATTGTCTACCGATTATATAACTGAATTGTGCCCTATTACGCCATTTATTATTAGGATTCCGAGAAGCATTTCTGGTATAAGTAGACTCAAAACGAGACAAAAGAGATACCGACAAGTGAGTAAATGTATATCCTCCGCTTAATCCTAATTGATAACGTTGCCGATGTATTCGATATCCTGTTTCGGACAGCTGGTTCAAATAGTAATAATATACATTAGCTTTCAAATAATTTTTCCATATAGAATAATGCAAACCAACAATAGGCATATAACGTTCATAACGAGTAAAATTCTGATTTATCCACAAGTTTTGTTGCACTTGCGCACCAAATCGTTTTGTAAATTGCTTTTGTACAGTGATGCCGAACATCATCCCACTATCAAACTCTACAGCAGAAACACGATTAAAAAAAACAGCAATAAACACTATTATTAACGTTATTCTAAAACAAATAAATCTATTCATGATGATACGGTTCATTATTCAATATAGTCATAGCCCGATAAAGTTGTTCTACAAATATCATCCGGATCATTTGATGCGAAAAAGTCATTTTTGAAAGTGATATTTTCTCATTAGCAGCCTTATACACACGAGAGGAAAAACCGTATGGCCCACCTACAATAAAAACAAGTCTTTTAGGAACTACATGTGTTTTCCGTTCAATATAAGCAGCAAACTGCACAGAAGAATATTCTTTACCCCGTTCGTCTAATAAAACCAAATAATCTCCCGATTGCAAAAATTTAAAAATCTGATCGGCCTCTTTCTCTTTCTGCTGGTCAAAACTCAAATTCTTCATATTTTTCAAATCAGGTATTACTTCCATATCAAAAGAGATATAGTGCCTTAATCGCTCACTATATTCTTTAATTGCTTCTGAAAAATAAGATTCAGTAGTTTTTCCGACAACTAAAAGGAGTATTTTCATCTTATAGATATGATATTCCCGCTTTTTGTTTACATTTGCATTTAAGTAATAAAATCGATCCGGATATTTTCCTTTTTGGGGATCAAAGGTAATAAAATTTTACAGAAAGTTCTAAGGATTGACAACTCATAAAATAATAATGCTATGAAGCTAAAAGTTATTACACTATTGATTTTCGGTCTAATCATAACCGGAACTACTCTGTCTCAAAATATACCGAATGATATTCCCAAAGCTTTCAAAACCGGAGATGTTCAATGTCTCGAAAAATACATGGAAGATAAAATACTTCTAATTATATCAGGCATAAAACAACAATTACCTCGCCCAAAAGCAAAAGAAAAACTATCAGCATTCTTTTCTAAAAATAAACCGACAGATTTTAAAACGATCCACCAAAGCGAACAAAACAACTCAGGATACATGATCGGAAAACTTACCTCTGACAATCATGAATTCAGAGTACACATTTTAATGAAAATAACAGATAAAAAATATATTATAAACCAATTAAGAATAGAAAATTTCTAATGGACAAATTAATTGATGATTTAATAAAATTGGCATTCGCCGAAGATATAGGCGATGGAGATCATACAACTTTGTGTTGTATTCCAGAAAACGCTATGGGTAAATCTAAATTACTAATCAAAGAAGAAGGCATTCTAGCTGGCGTAGAGATGGCTCAACGCATTTTTAAAGATTTCGATCCTAATCTAAAGATGGAAATATTTATCAAAGATGGAACAGCTGTTAAACCGGGAGATATAGCCTTTACTGTAGAAGGAAAAGTCAGATCCCTTCTGCAAACCGAACGTCTAATGTTGAACGTAATGCAGCGAATGAGTGGAATAGCAACCGTTACAAATAAATATGTAAAACGATTAGAAGGTCTTCATACCCGCATATTAGATACTCGTAAAACAACACCGGGATTGCGCATGATCGAAAAAGCGGCTGTAAAAATCGGAGGTGGAGTAAACCACAGAATCGGACTTTTCGATATGATTTTACTTAAAGACAATCACATAGACTTTGCCGGAGGTATAGAAAAAGCTATAACACGTGCAAAAGAATACTTGAAGGAAAAAGGAAAAGATCTGAAAATAGAAATCGAAGTCCGCAACATGGACGAACTCGAAGAAGTTATGCGTATCGGAGGCATAGATCGTATCATGTTAGACAACTTTACTCCTGAACTTACGCGTAAAGCTGTAAAACGAATCGGAGGAAAATACGAAACAGAATCATCCGGAGGAATTACTTTCGACACGATTAGAGATTATGCAGAATGCGGTGTAGATTTTATATCAGTAGGAGCATTAACTCATTCTGTCAAAGGGTTAGACATGAGTTTTAAAGCCTGCTAAAAATAAACTTTATGAAGAAACTGATCATCTCCTTTATTTTTAGTATTTGCACAATTGGGAATATATTCTGCTCTGAGATAGGGAAAAGAAGAGAACCTATTTTTCATTACCCGGGATATACGATCGAAAGCTCTGATAACGAATATAAAATCTATAAAGGGAATCCGGCTTTCTCTTCAAATTTGGTTTATACAATTGAGTTTTCCAACAAAAATTACAAAATATTTAAAGGTAGTTCTGCCTTCTCTTCAAATTTAATTTATGCAGTAGAAGCAGATAATAAAGGTTACAGAATTTATAAAGGAGATACAGATTTTTCTTCAAACCTTATTTATGCATTGGTATATACAAACGAAGGATATAAAATTTATAAAGGAGATCCTTCGTTTATGTCTAATTTAACATATACGGTAGAATATACAGATGAATATTACAAAGTTTACAAAGGTGATTCGTCTTTTTCATCTAACTTAATTTATTATATAAACCGTGAAGCATTAGAATTTTTTGAAGACAATAAAATCCGACAAAATAATAAAATATTCAATCAATTTTTATTTCAACCGCAGCTACTCAAAAATAACAAACAAAAAGATAATCTGTCAAATTCTATCATTTACTCTTTAATAGACTCATTAATAGAGAGACAATAATAATAATTAATCGTTTTTGTTTATTTAGCCTGAACAGCCGTTTGCTTTACAAACGGCTCTTTTTTTATTTTACAGGACAATAGGGAAAGCATACCGTCATTTCTCACTGCCGAAGGGCCTGCTCTCCGGAGTGCATATCATTCATCAACATCAAACTTATATTCATTTTATCTTCGTATCCTCGGTCCGGGCAAGAAGCATCGGAAGGGGGGGATAAAAAAAAGGGAGACGATCTT
>OJMK01000521.1_pt1 | contig 40311 bp, 25 predicted proteins | sample 1597201 | NCBI WGS metagenome assembly OJMK01 (sample SAMEA2452125, study PRJEB22498) | human gut metagenome | reverse complement strand
TTATTCGATTATTTTATATGCTTTTTCAAAAGTAACAGAAGGTAATATGTTGGTTCCCAATCATATGATAAAAATGTCCTGTTTCAGGAGTGATAGAGGCAGTGATACAGGAAAACATCCTGTATCACTGTTATAACGCTTGAATATCAATATCTGAAACTTTTGTAGTGATAGAGTGATAGAAGATTTGCAGAAAACTTCGTATGTAGATCACAACCTTGGAAAATGTTGATGCGGTTGTCTTGGATTTTGACATCCTTTTCTATAAATTTTCCCTATTATTTCGCCTTTTCCTCTTTCAATAGCGGCCAGTTCGGGTCCGGTCTGTGTTCACGGACCATGATATCTTTCAGTTCTGCTACTTTTTCAGGATACTGGTCCAATATATTGTGCCGTTCCGACGGGTCGGACGCCAAGTTATACAGTTCATAATAGGGCTTGTCGCCGCGGATATTCATGTGGACCAATTTCCACGGTCCTTTGCGTACGGCTTGGCGACCGTTCAGTTCCTGGAATTCGAAATAGAGGAATTCATGTTCCTTCTGTCCCTTCCTGTTTTCCAGGAGGGGAAGCATGCTGACGCCGTCCATTTCCTTCTGTTGGGCTTTCGGATGGATGATTTCTTCGAAGGTCGGTAATACATCCCAGAAAGAGCACATAAAGTCGGTTTCCGTATTCGGTTGGACATGCCCCGGCCAGGAAATGATCATCGGGACACGGATGCCGCCTTCGTACAGATCCCGTTTATATCCGCGATAAATGCCGTTGCTGTTGAAGAAATCGGGATCGGCGCCCCCTTCCATATGAGGGCCGTTATCGCTCGCAAAGATGATGATGGTGTTATCATATAAACCTTTGTCTTTTAACTTTTGGATGATCTGCCCGACATAGACGTCCAGACGGTAGACCATAGCAGCGAAAGTTGCATGTGGATGGAACTGCGAACAGTAACCTCCCTTGCGGAAAGCCGGGCTGCCCGGTTCGGTTCCTTTGTAAGGCTTTTCCGGGTACATACCGCGAAATTTCTGTATGATGCTGTCTTCCGGAACGATCAGCTCCGCATGCGGAATGATGGTCGGATACCACATGAAGAACGGTTCGTCCGGATTCATATTGTCCAGATATTCTAGAGCCTTTCCATGAATAAGATCTTGAGAGTAAGTCCCTTTTCCGTACTGTACATTCAGGTTGTTGTCTTCGAGCTCCACTCGTTTGTCGTTGTCCCAGAGGTGGTCGGGGTAATAACTGTGTGCCAGCAATTGGCAATTATATCCGTAGAAAGTATCGCAACCCTGATTTTTAGGATCGCCGGTCGAACCGATATAGCCCAGTCCCCATTTGCCGAAAGCGGATGTTTTATATCCTGCATCTTTCATTACTTCGAAGATGGTGCGGGCATCGTCGGGAAGCGGGAACTGTCCTTCCGGATCAAGTTCGAGGTTGCCACGTACAGGGGTATGCCCGCTGTGAGTGCCCGTCAGTAGGCAAGAGCGGGAAGGGGCACTGACAGTTGTCCCCGAATAACACTGTGTAAAACGCATTCCGCTTTGTGCCAACTTATCGATGTTGGGCGTCTCGAACTTTTCTTGTCCGTAACAACTTAGATCGCCATAACCCAAATCGTCTGCAAGGATAAAAACGACATTCGGTTTCTTGTCCTTATTCTTCTCTGCGTGAATGAAAGGAGTTATCAGCAAAAGGCCGGTCGAAATTAGAATTGCCTGTTTCATGATATATGTTTTTTGTTAGGATGCTTACAAAGTTATATTTTTTCTAAGGAATAAATGAAAAAGCAATCCGTGAATTTTTTGACAGATGAAAAATCGTACCTTTGTACAGTCGAACAGATAAAAAGAAAAGAACAGTGGCAAAGATAGTGGAAACACCTTTAATGAAGCAGTATTTCGATATAAAGGCAAAACATCCTGATGCAATCCTGTTATTCCGTGTAGGCGACTTTTACGAAATGTATGGCGAAGACGCTGTGACCGGAGCCGAAATACTGGGTATCGTACAGACGAAAAAAGCGAACGGACCGGGGCAAACGATCGAGATGGCCGGTTTCCCTCACCATGCATTGGACAGCTATCTGCCCAAACTGGTGCGTGCCGGTAAGCGCGTAGCTATCTGCGACCAGCTGGAAGATCCGAAACTCACAAAGAAATTAGTGAAACGCGGTATCACCGAATTGGTAACTCCGGGTGTTTCTATCAATGACAATATACTCAACCATAAGGAAAACAACTTCCTTGCTGCCATTCATTTTGGTAAGGATGTCTGTGGAATTGCATTTCTCGATATCTCTACCGGCGAGTTCCTGACAGCCGAAGGAACCGTTGATTATGTGGATAAACTGCTGAATAATTTTTCACCGAAAGAAGTATTGGTCGAACGGGGTAGCCGTAAACGTTTTGAAGAGGCTTTCGGTCCTCGGTTCTTTATTTTTGAACTGGATGACTGGGTGTTTACTTCGGAAGCTGCCAACGACCGGCTTCTGAAACATTTCGAAACGAAGAACCTGAAAGGTTTCGGTGTCCAGCATTTGAAATTGGGAGTCGTAGCTTCGGGGGCCATCCTGTATTATCTGGATCAGACGCAACACACCCATATTTCGCATATCACCTCTCTTTCCCGTATCGAAGAAGATCGCTATGTACGCCTCGATAAGTTTACGGTGCGCAGCTTGGAGCTGGTCAGCACGATGAACGAGGAGGGGACGAGTTTGCTGGATGTGCTGGACAAGACCGTTTCCCCGATGGGGTCGCGTATGTTGCGCCGTTGGATCTTGTTCCCCTTGAAGGATGTGAAACCGATCCATGAGCGTCAGGACGTAGTGGAATATTTCTTCCGCCATCCCGAAGTGAAGGAGCTGCTGGAAGAGAAACTGGAACAGATCGGCGACTTGGAACGTATTATTTCCAAAGTGGCGGTCGGCCGCGTCTCTCCCCGCGAAGTGGTACAGTTGAAAGTCGCTCTTCGTGCCATCGAGCCGATCAAGGAGGCTTGTACGGCAAGCGATGAGCCGAGCCTTTGCCGTATCGGCGAACAGTTGAATGCCTGTGCCCTGATTCGTGACCGGATAGAAAAAGAGATCAACAACGATCCGCCTTCCTTGCTGAACCGGGGCGGCGTGATTGCGACAGGCGTGAACGCCGAGCTTGACGAGTTGCGTGCAATCGCTTATTCGGGTAAAGATTATCTCTTGAAGGTACAACAGCGGGAAATAGAACAGACGGGTATATCGAGCCTTAAAATCGGTTTCAACAATGTTTTTGGGTATTATATCGAAGTGCGTAACGCCTATAAAGACAAAGTCCCTGCCGGATGGATACGCAAACAGACTTTGGTGAATGCCGAACGTTATATTACCGAAGAACTGAAAGAATACGAAGAGAAGATATTGGGAGCGGAAGAGAAGATACTTTCGTTGGAAGCTCGTCTCTTTAACGAACTGGTGCTTTGTCTTTCCGAGTATATTCCGCCTATCCAGATGAATGCGAACCTGATCGGTCGTCTGGACTGTCTGCTCTCATTTGCCAAGGTAGCTGAAAGCAACCGTTATATCCGTCCGGATGTGAATGATTCGCAGGTGATCGATATTAAGGCTGGCCGCCATCCGGTGATTGAAAAACAATTGCCTATCGGCGAACCTTATATTGCCAATGATGTCTATCTGGACGATGAAAAGCAGCAGATTATCATTATCACCGGACCGAACATGGCCGGTAAGTCCGCTTTGCTTCGCCAGACGGCTCTGATTACGCTGATGGCGCAGATCGGTTGTTTCGTCCCAGCCGAATGCGCTCGTATCGGGATTGTGGATAAGATATTTACACGTGTGGGAGCTTCGGATAACATTTCGGTCGGAGAATCCACTTTCATGGTGGAGATGAACGAGGCTTCGGATATCCTCAACAACATGTCTTCCCGCAGTCTTGTCCTGTTTGACGAATTGGGACGCGGGACAAGCACATACGACGGTATTTCTATTGCCTGGGCGATTGTCGAATATATCCACGAACATCCCAATGCCCGTGCGAAGACATTGTTTGCCACGCATTATCATGAGTTGAACGAGATGGAGGCTTCTTTCAAGCGTATCAAGAACTACAATGTTTCGGTGAAGGAGGTCAATAACAAAGTGATCTTCTTGCGCAAACTGGTTCCCGGAGGCAGTGAACACAGTTTCGGTATCCATGTGGCCAAGATGGCGGGTATGCCGAAAAGCATCGTAAAGCGTTCCAACGAAATCCTGAAACAGTTGGAAACGGAAAACCGTCAGGAGGGGATTGCCACGGAAAAACGCAAAGGCAGTATCAAAAGCAAGCCTGTAAAAGGAATCGCTTCATCGGCAGACGGCTATCAGCTCAGCTTCTTCCAATTGGATGATCCGGTACTCAGCCAGGTGCGGGATGAGATCAAGAACCTGGACGTCAACAACCTGACACCGCTGGAAGCCCTGAATAAGCTGAGCGAGATACGAAGGATTATTACTGGGAAATAAAAACGACTACTGGTGTTTATCTGGGGATCTCCTCACCATAAAAGATAAGGTCTCTCTTATGTCGCATAGGGTATTTATCTGAGAGGTATGTCGAAACAAAATCCTGCATACTGATAGCCATAATTTAAGTACGGATTACACGGAAGTAAAATAATTTATCCGTGAAATCCGTGTCTAAAAGATCGTGATAGATAAAGAGCCTCTCTCTTTTTTTCTTATCTTTTAACAAACCTGGATAACAGGTATGTCTAACAGGAAAGCTATCTTTTTTAGTTTATCCGCAACATGTCCGATACCGATTGCACAGTGGTGTGAAGGACCCGCCTTACTCCATCGGTTCATAAAGGTGCGGGCTCCGCAACTGAACCTGTAGCGGCTGTTCGTGTTTCCTATGTGCAGGGTGGGTCCGTCGGTCGATTCTCCCTCTGCGATAAGTAAAAATACGCCATCATTATTTTCACATACGGAAAGAAAAGTGACAGGTCCCTGTTTGACGCGCATCTGAATGGACAATCCTTTGCCCGGTTTACCGTGATATACGGGTAGCGGTACGAGGCTGACCTTTCCCTCAGCAATGGCGAAATGAGCCGGTCCGTCATGTCCCCATAAAACAACATCGTCATTGAAGTCTATGGCATACGGTTCAGAGAATGAACCTCCGGCATCTAAAAGAGAAAGGAGCTTCATGGCTTGTACGTTCTTTACTTCGCACTCGCCTGCTACCGGGATGCCGCGTCCTGTAAGTAGGGTATTGCCGGCTATTACGGAAGTCACGATATTTTCATAATCGTTTCCTTTCCAACCTTCGTAGTAGTAGGCCATTGAACTGAGGTTGTGGGCTTCGGCCAGTTTATCGAGTGCGACAGAGGTGCGGGCAGCACGATCCAATTCGTATTCTTCACAATGCGGGTCGACTTCAAACTTCATGGAAAATTCCAGACGTTTTGCTGTTCGTTCGTCTTCCGTTACAGCATCCCGGTAAGCTTTGAGTTCGCACATTTCGAGAAGCTCTATGTGAGTGCCGAAAGTGAAGGATTGCCGGGTAATGTCGGTGTAAACGTCCAGCATACCGCAATAATAGTGTCCGAGAATACCCATCCGGTTGTTACGCATCCCTTGTACGGCCCTTACCGCATCGATCCAGTTTTCGATTTCGTTCCATACGTATGGTTCTTCGAGGTAACCGGTCAGGATGTCGTATTTGATGCCGGCACGGTTGAATACGCAGGCAAATTCCGGAGTGGAACAGGCTTGGCAGTGAGCCAGCCATTCGCCGGTCATTTTTCCACGGTCGCCTAATCCGTTGATATAATCGTAATTTATGGCGGCTACGGGTTGTATGTTGAGCAGGATAACCGGAATCTTGATGCGCTGGGCGATCGGAAGGATCGTTGAGGAAAGGGCATAGGTCGAAATAAAGATGAAGAGGATTTCTATGTCTTCACTTTTTAAAACTTCTGCTGTCCGGGCTGCCTTTTCCGGGCTGTCTACCATTCCCCCGTCAATCACGGTTGCCTGTAAGCCGGACATACGTTCTTTTATCATTCTTTGGTAATCCGTCAATCGGGAGAGAAGCCCTTCGAATTGATTCCAATAGGTGTTCAATCCGACTCCGATCAGTCCGACTTTAACTTCCTTTTTTGTTGTATTCATGGTATTCTTCATTATTTATTTTTCTTCACTTTGAAAGTATAAGTACCGGAACCTGTTGTTGCTACGACATACCGATTTCCTTCTTGTTTGCAACTGATTCCGGGGACATCTTCCAATCGTACACCGCTTTCGGTTATTTGTTTCGTGTCGGCAGACGGGAGATAGACGGAGGCTTTGCTGTTTGCCGGTACTTCCACTCGGATGATAAATTCTTTATCGTTGTCTTTCCAGTCGGAAACAATCTGTCCGTAAGGCGATTCGTAGGAAACCTGTGCGTCGCGGACATCACCGACCGGTTCGGGTTTGATGACAATATGCTTAAACCCGAAGGAATCTTCTTTCTGACGGATGCCTCCTAAGCCGCTGAACAACCATTCCATCAGATGACCCAACATAAAATGATTGTTCGATACGAAGCCGTATGCCTGCCAGGATTCGGTGAGAGCAGTAGCTCCGTGTGCCAGTTGCCAACCGTATCCCGGTGTGTCGTACTTGCAGTTCATATCGTAAATGACATCCGAAGCGCCACCGGCTTCAAGGGCACGCAAGACATAGCGGTAGCCGACGTCGCCTGCCGTCAGGGCGTTGTTGCGTCCGCGGATATCGGCTATCAGGTTATCGAATACCTGCTGCCTGTTTTCCGGAGTCGTCAGTCCCATGTAGAGTGCGACGGCGTTTGCCGCCTGGCTGTTGCGGTCGTAGGTCCGGGTGGACGAGTTCCAGAAAGTCCGGTTGAAGGCTTGTTTGATCCGGGCCGCCAGTTCCTGGTACTTGCGTGCATCGTCCGGCTTCCCTAAAAGGTTTGCCATTTTCTCCATCAGGGTGACGTCGTAATAGTAGATAGCCGTTGCCGTTACGCCATTGGAGGTCAGTTGCGATTCTCCCGGACTTTCCGGACCGATGTCGAACCAGTCTCCCAAGCCGTAGGCGATAATATGGTTATCGGCTTTCGAGGAAAGGTAGTCGATGTAGCGTTGCATATCCGGATAATAGGTTTCGATCGGGCGCGTATCGCCATACCATTGGTAGATGTACCAAGGGCTGATGACAAATGTGCTTCCCCATTCCGGCGTATCCTTGAAGCCTTCTTCGAATTCGACTAGTTCGGGAGCAATGGTCGGTATCATGCCGTTGGCTGCTTGTGTGGAGCGCATATCGTTGAATGTCTTTTCGTACAGGCGTGCCAGGTTGTAGCGGTATTGTACGGAGTATTGCATCAGGTGCGCTTCTTCCAGCCAACCCAACTTCTCACGATGCGGGCAGTCGGTCAGCACGCTTGCCATATTGCTGCGGATCGCCCAGTCGATCAGTTCGTATGTCTGATTGAACAACGGTTTGGAACAATGGAAACTGCCGACATCTTCGGCCGAATAGCAAGTATGAAGACCGGTAATTTCCGTTATTTCAGGTAGTCCGTCCGGATTGGGTTGTCCGGCGGGAACAGCACCTTCGACCTGCACGTAACGAAAACCGTAGTAGGTAAACTGGGGTTGCCAACTTTCAATACCTTTTCCTTTCGGTGTGTAACCGAACCAGAAAGGAGCGCCGGACGCGCTTTGGTTTACGGTACTGTCCGGATTCAGCAGTTCGGCCGGATAGAGCTTAACCGGATGCGTGTCCTTTGAATGCAGGGAAAGCCGTATGATGCCGGAAAAGTTTTGTCCCAAATCGTACACCCATTGTCCTTTCCGGGTCTTGAAAAGACGGACGGTGGGGATTCGGTCACGTACGGTCAGCGGTGCGGAGCGTTGGGAGAGGAGCCGGGTTTTCCAGCCTGTGTCGAGGGCTTTGTTCCAGGTACGGTCGTCGAAACCGGGTTGCATCCATCCGGTCTGTTCTTTCGTGGCATCGTAATCTTCACCGCCGTAAATACTGCTGTAGGTAACGGGGCTTTCGGTTGTTTTCCAGTCTGTACCGGTTACGATGTCCTGCGTACTGCCGTCTGCATATTCGATTTGTATTTTCATCAAGAGGCGCGGAGCGCCATATGAAGCAAGCAGTTTGAAATAACGTTCCCGCGGGATATTGAAAAAGCCGTTTCCCAACATGACGCCTATTGCGTTTCCGCCTTGCTTTAGCTGTCCGGACAGATCGAAAGTGACATACAGCGCACATTTATCATATTTTGTCCATCCTGGATCGAGAAAGTTGTTACCCACCTTCTCTCCATTCAGGAACATATCGAAATGTCCGAGTCCGGAGACATAGGCGGTCGCTCGTTTTACCGGTTTTTGAACCGTAAATTCTTTTCGGAATTGGGGGAGGCGGTACATACCGATCTTTTTGCCTTTGAGTTCCCGGTCCACGTTGGCCAGTCCGTGCAGCCCTATCGTGACGATTTCGTCTTTCCTGTCTTTTTCCAGTGCAATCCATTTGGCATTGCTCCAGTCTTTTTCCGAAAGAAGCCCCATGCCGAAGGTATGGATACAGCTCCAGCGGGAAGGGCTGTCCTCCTTATCCCAACTCCTTACTTTCCAGTAGTAGGTCTGTCCTGCTTTCAATTCTTTTCCTTTGAAAGGAACAAGGATCGAGGCGGAAGAAAGCGTTTTTCCGCTGTCCCAGATATTTCCATTGCCGGCCTGTAGTTTTTCCGGAGAATCGGCCACTAATATCTGCCAGGCCGATTGTTCGAAGTTCCGTTGTTGTGCCTGTATCTGCCAGCTGAAACAAGGTTGTCCTGTTTCGATTCCTAACGGGTTTTCTTCCTGTTCGCATCGCAGGTTATAAACGGAATGTGTGTCCGCTGCCTGTAGAAAGAAAGGAAAAACCATACATAAGATACAAATGTTTAAAAGTCTATTTTTCATGCTGCCGTCCTTTTTTGAAAAAGGTGCCATGCTTTTCCGGAAAAGCACGCACCCTCTTTTCGTGTATGTTTAATGAATTAATTCAAAATCTTCCATCAGCCCGTAATCCATCATCTGGTATTCTTTTCCGGATATCGGTTTGTCTACGTTTTTCCAATGCCAGGGAGATGCCAGGCCGGGAGCCGGATTCCGGTAATGCGGGCCTAACAGGTTCTTCAAACTGCCGATCACATGTACATCGATCGTGTTGCTGCCTTCTTTCAGGTAGGATGTTACATCCAGTTGCCAGGGGTCGAAGGCGATCATACCGGCTTTCTGTCCGTTGACGTATACTTCTGCTACCGTCCCGTTCCATTTGTTCAGTTTGACGGCATATCTGCCTGTAAGGTCATCGAGGGTATATTCTTTGCTATAGCTCATATCCCATGAGTAGAACGGTTGCTTTTGTTCTTTCCAGCTACCCAGTGTGAACGATTCCTGTGGTGCACCGATGCTCCATCCCTCTTGTTCGGGTACGACCGAGAAGTTTCCGATGATGTAGACCGGTTCTATCTCTGCAAAAATACGCATCGGGTTGATGCTGAGTTCTACCGTATTGCTACCTTTTTTCACCTGTCCGCCTATCGGATAAACGCCGAAAGAACGGTCCAGCCACCATTCACCTGGAAGAGCGTTCACGAGATTTCCGTTGATTTTTACGGTAAATAGTTCGGGGCGTTCGGAAACCAGTTTGATACCGGAATAGTCGAAAGCATCGTTTACCGTAAAATGATAGGAGGCCGTGAAGCCGCCATCCTTAAAGTGGTCGCGGTCGAGGATATTCCGTTTGTATTGTACGGAGGTATTCCAAGGATTGCCGTTGGTGAATCCGTGCGCTTTGAAGGCGATATCGGCGGCACGGGAGAAATGTTGTTTCTTGTAAGTCTTTCCTTTAACCGTAACATCGCAAAAGTCAATTGTCAGAGCATTGTCGCGTAAACGGCTGACGGTGGTCCGGCTTGTTGCCGTCACCGGGCTGCTTCCCGCTTTTCCGGGGCGTTCCGGATAGTTTTTAGGGTTCTTGTCAGAACAGTAAAGCAAGAGGCTTCCTGCCGGTTCGATCCGGAAAGATGTACTTAGTATGCCTTTTTCTTTTGAAGACGGATACGTATAGATTTCCCCGTTCAGAGCATCCATTTCCAACATGGCTTTTCCCTGCGTCGAAAGGGTGCCGTCAACAACTTCATCCATAGAAGAGTTGACGAGAAAAACCAATTCTCCGTCTGCAAACCGGCGACGATGGTGATACAGGTTACCACTGTTGAAAGTAATCCTGAAGTTATCGGAAGAGAAATACCGGGCGATTACATCTTTGGATAGTTCCGGGAGTGATGTGACGGTTGTACCGGTCAACAGTCCGGCCAGTTCGTCATTGACAGCCCCGTCTATCCGGGTGGGAGCGGAGAAGGTTATGATCTGTCCACCTTGTTCTACAAATTGTTGCAAGAGGTTGAAGGTAGGCTTGTTTAAGGTCTCCATCATGGGAGGCAGAACGACAGTCGAGTAGGAGGCATTGCCGACGATGAAACGCCCGTTTTCTACCTTTCCGAGGTCTTTGATGATGTTTTCGGAACCGAGGTCATATTCTACCTGGTTCTTTTCCAAAGTTGTAACAAAAGCTTGGAAATTGGTTCCTATCTCCATGAGTTTCGGGGAACTTCCTGCATGGACGTAATAGCTCCATAAAGTCGAGTTGGGTTCCAGAACCAAAATATCGTTTTTCTGGATGCCTTTGCTCATAACAAATGAAAGGCGTCCGTAATAGTCATTCAGTTCGCGATAGTCGGGCCACCAGGGAGAATGATAGGTGAATACCGGCGGATAGTCGTATTTGCGTGCTCCTGTTAGTGTCATATGGGCTAAATGTTGGTTCATGAAGTTGACCCCGAGTGCATACTCCCAATCGCCTAACCGTTTGAAATCTTTAAAAGTTTCGTCCCAACCTCCACCACCATAAGTTTCGCTGAGGGTACGGTTACAACCTGTTTGGTTGGCGGCACTGCGCAATTCTTTTACTGCACGGATATTGCCGAACTGTGCTTGCGGGTTGGTTTCGTCGAACTGGTTGAACAGCATGTCGATAGCGGGTACCTGATGCCAGGCGTACATTGCCATATTGTCCGGTCCGTCGTTCATTTGCGGCCAACCGTGTTCCCAATAGTGTCCGGTCCATTTCAGGTTGTTCGTCTCGCAGTAGTGGTGCCAAGGTTTGGACCAGCGGTCGACAAACATTTGCAACAGGGTTTCCATATAGTTATGACGTACCTGTTTCCAATTGCCCGTCTCTTCGTCCAGAAGGGGAAGTAGTGGTTTTAGATCGTATCCCCACTGTTTCCGGAATACTTCGAACAAGTCTGGTGTCCAGCGCAAGCCTCCGGGACTGCTGATGTTGGGCTCATCTGTGAAGATACCGAAAACAGATTTGCCAAATTCGTCCTTTATTGTTTTTTCGTATCCTTTCATCGTGAGGTCGATGAACTTTTCAGTCACACCGGGTACGAGCAGGTCTACGTAAGAATACCCTCCGTACCAGTCTGATTTGCCTAAATAGGTCTTTTTGTAGAGGTAATATTCTCCTTTTGCTTTTTTATGCTGGCTCAGGGCGTTCGTGATATCTGCCCATTTGTCCCCTTCTTTTTTAAGGATGATGAAATATTCGTCTGTCTTGTCAGGCAGAAGATCTGTTTTTGTCAACTCAAGTCCTTGTCCTTGGTTGTAGGATTCGGGCATATCTTCGGGAACATGTCCTCCGGCAAAGCCGCTGGGATAGGAGTTTTCATCGTAAATCCAGATGTCCAGTCCCATCTCTTTTCCTTTATCGACGGCATAACGGTAGAGGGAATACCATTCGTCCGACATATATTCCGTGATCATGCCCGGACGGGGATGGATAAACGCACCTCCGCAGCCTGCATCTTTAAAGTCTTTCAGCATACGGTCGATTTCAATTTCTGTAACTTTTCCGTTCCAAACCATAAAAGGGGCTGTACGGTACTCGGATGAAGGGTTGGAAAACTGGGCTTCCAAAGTGGAAAAACTGTCTGTCGTTTCCGCTTTGTTGCCACTGCAACCAGTCGTTCCGAGAGACAGGATACCTCCTGCGACGGTATATATAAAGTTTTTGATAATACGTTGTGTATTCATGGTGCTAATAGTAAAAAGACCTCTACTACAAAAGTAAAGGTCTTTTTGTTAATATGATAATTAATAACCTGGATTTTGTTTGAGCTGGTCATTTAATTGCAACTCGTTATAAGGTATCGGATAAAGCAAATATTCCGGCTTTATCTGATAGGTACGTTCAGGAAGTTCCGTATCAATCGTTTTGATATATTTTCCGTAGGCAGTCATTACTTCAATAGCTTTTCCTGTTCTCAATAAATCATACCAACGATGGTTCTCAAATGCGAGCTCGTGCCGTCGCTCATTGGCAACTACCTCGGCATTGATTGTTGTAACAGCAGGTAAACCTGCACGCGCACGTACTTGATTGACATAGGGTGCTGCGTCTCCTGCACGTCCTTGCTCCACCAGACATTCAGCTAACAATAACAGGCAGTCCGCATAGCGGTAAACAGGCCAGTTATCGTCTGTATTTTCTATTTTGGAGTGTGCGTGACGGTATTTATTGATAAATGGATAATTAACTGGATAATCATTGATCTTGGGATCACCGACTTTTAGTACATCAGCTACGACTAAGGCGTTTGCTGCATCCAGTGTACCGACTGCAACAGCGATAGATGGGTCGACACGCAGGTCTCCAGGTTCGTAAGAAGCGATCATTTCCGGTGTCGGAACATTCCAGCCTCCTGTCAGTAACGTACTACAATCCGGAACACCTGTAATAATTTCTGCATTCGTTGTTTTGGGAATAAAGTAGTATAACCAATCACTTTGCTGTCCCTGATCTCCCATTTGATACTGGATTTCGAAAATCGATTCTTTTCCGTTCTTTTTGGATGTGTCATATATATCGGCATAATTGGGAAGTAATTCATATCCCATATTCATGATATCTTTTAACTGCGTTTCCGCTGTTGCATAATCTCGATCTGGCTTTGTCATTAATACATAAGCGTAGAGCATTTTGGCAGCTCCTTTGGTTGCAGCACCATTTTGCGGGAATTTGACCGTCGGAAGTTTCTCTATGGCATCTTTCACATCATCAACGATGGCTGTATAGATATCGTTAACAGATGAACGAGGTAAGAATGCGTTGTCCGCTCCTGTCACTTCTTCCAGATGCAAAGGGACGTCTCCGTAGCATTGCACCAATTGGAAATACATGAAAGCACGGATGAATTTAGCTTCTCCGATCGTTTTATTTTTGAAATCATCGGGAAAAGTCGTCCCTTCAATGCGGTTCAGAATGGTGTTGGCTCTTGAAATGCCCGTATAACATGCATAATACATTTCATTTGTCCATTGGTTCTGGTCATCTACAACAAAATCCGCGATATTTTCACGATACAAGATGTGTAGACCACGGTCTGCTTTATAGCGGGTGTAATGTGTATTGTCGGAACGCATTTCTCCCATCAGGTATCCTTGTCTTGCCGATACTCCCCGTAGAGCGGAATAGGCTCCGTTCACTGCTTGAGTGAATTGCTCTTGAGTTTTAAAGAATGTCGCATCATTCGGATAATATTGAGGCGTCAGATTCAGAAAATCTTCCGAACAAGAAACCAAAGTCAACAATGCAACAACTAAACTAAATATCTTTTTCATGATCTTTCGCTTTAAATTTATAATTTGTTTTTCTGTCAGAATGAAATGTTACATCCGATACTGAATGTTCTTGGAACCGGGTAAGTTGTACGATCTACTCCTAAACCGTTCCATCCCATATCTTCATTCATGGCTATTTCCGGATTCATACCTGGGTATTTAGTGAATGTGACTAATTGCTGAGCTGTTACATATACCCGGAGTTTAGAGAGGTATTGACTCGGTTTAATCGGAATTGTATAGCCCAGAGTGATATTCTTTATGGTCAAATAAGAAGCATCATATACCCAACTGCTATTATTGAAGCGGAATAATTCCGTGGTACCGGCTTTTGTTCTCGGAACCTGTCCGTCACCCGGATTTTCCGGAGAGCGCCAACGATTGGCAACTTTTTTCAATACATTGAAACAACCGTCGATATTCAAGGTATGTTCGTAGTTTGAATTGATAATGTCACCACCTACTTGTCCACTGATCAGAATGCTCAGATCGAAGTTCTTCCAGGAAAATTCATTTGTCATACCATAAATAAAATCCGGATTCGGATCACCAATTTTTACACGGTCATTGTTGTCGATTATACCGTCAGGAACACCGTTAGGACCACTGACATCTTTCATGCGGACCGTTCCGATCTCAGATGAGGCGTGCTTTGGTTGGGAATTAAACTCTTCTTCGGTCATATATACGCCGTCAAATACATATCCCATGAATATACCGATAGGTTCTCCTACTGCTAAACGGTTGAAATCTTCCTGATTGGAATATCCACCTTTTGGGGTGTTGTTTGTTCCCATTTTGGTTATTTCATTCCGGTTGAAGGCTATATTCAAGTTGGTAGTCCATTTGAAATCACCGACAAGATTACGAGATTGCAAAGTGATTTCATGTCCCCATGCTTTGTAATCACCGATATTGGAATAAATGTTGGAAAAGCCGGAAGCTCTTGGAATATCGACTTGATACAAAAGTCCATCGACTTTTTTATTATAATAGTCATACATCAAATAGATACGATCGTTTAGGAAACCGATATCGACACCTAAGTCCAGTTGCTTTGTTTCTTCCCAAGTAAGAGCATTGTTCCCTAAATTACCTAATCCTTTTCCCGGAGCTAAAGAGCCACCTAAGACATAGTTATAAGTGCTAACTCCCGCAATATATCGGTAATTACCAATGTTGTAGTTACCAGTTAGTCCATAACTGGCCCTTATTTTCAGGTAGTTCATAACATTGGTTACTGGTTCCATGAAGGCTTCGTCAGATACAATCCATCCGGCGGATATGGAAGGAAAATTTGCATATTTATTGCCTGCCCCAAAACGGGAGCAACCATCTCGGCGGAATGTCGCCTGGAGTAAATAGCGGTCTTTGAAGCTATAATTCGCGCGTGCAATGACAGAGGCTAATGCCCATTGCTCGATGTTGTTGTCACCGTTTTTTGTAGCACCGGCACCCATCCAAGGAATATCATCACTTGGAAAGTCAGTTGCTGTTAGTTGGTTATATTCGTTGGAATATTTTTGTGCACTATAACCGACCAGTGCATCTATATTATGGTTTCCGAATTTATGGTTATACATCAACATATTTTCGATAGTCCAACTATAGTGGAAGTTGGTGTTGTATTGTCCACTTGCTTTTTGAGGGGGAGCAGTAAACATGGCTCCACCGGCTGTCGAAGGTGTAAAATCTCTATAGTTCTTGGCACCTAAATCGAAACCAGCCTGGAATTTATATTTGATACCGTTCCATATATCCAGTTCTGCAAAAGCATTGCTTAATAAGGCCAAATCCTGTGTTTTACTTGTTTTTTCATGTAAAACACGTATCCAGTTAGGTTGGGGGAACATCCCTGGAGAGTTTAGAGAAAGAATAGGTTCTCCATTTTCATCGTAAGGATTTACAGTTGGGTCAGCCAAGAACGCAGCACTTAATATCTGCCAACCTCCGTCTGTATTTTGGTTGTTTTTGATTTGCAAGGTGGGAGCTATGTTCAGTCCTAATTTTAAGCGGTCGTTTACTTGATAATCATTGTTTGCACGTAAAGAGTAACGTTCGAAATTAGAATTGTACATAACACCGTCTTGGCGGAAGTAGCCTAATACGATAGCTGTATTGAACTTGTCTTTATTGGCTGTCACACTGATACTGTAATTCTGTGTGGCGGCATTGCGTGTCAGTAAGTCATACCAATTGGTACCAGTACCGTATTGGGATGGATTTTGATATTGTTCTGGAACTCCTCCGGTATAACCTTCATATCTGGCAGCATCTTCGTAGTATTCTTTTTTGTATTGGGCAAATTCTTCCCCGTTCATAACATCCGGAGTCTTTAGTCCCTTTAAAGTCTGAATACCGAATGAAGCATTCACATCCACTTGAGTTTTACCTTGTTTTCCTCTTTTCGTTGTGATCAGTACGACACCGTTGGCGGCACGTGATCCATACAAAGAAGTGGCAGCGGCATCTTTCAAGATGGAAAAGGTTTCGATTTCATCCGGATTGATACTGCTTAGGTCCATATTGATAGGGATTCCATCGACCACGAATAAAGGTGAACTACCACCATTGATAGATGCTGCACCACGGATACGGAATCCCATACCTTTACCCGGCTGTCCTGTAGATTGGTTAATTTGTACACCTGCTACCTGTCCTTGAAGTTTTTGGGCAAATTGTCCTACAGGAAAACTTTCTAATTCTCCTGCATCTATCTTGGAAACAGATCCGGTCAAATCCCTTTTTTTCTGTGTACCGTAGCTAACGACAACAAGTTCGTCCAGTTGGTTTACAGTTTCTTGCAGAACGACATTTAATGTTTTCTGGTTGGAGACAGGGATTGTTTTTGTTTCATATCCGATAAAACTGATGGTGAGTATTTGATTGGGGTTAACATCAATGGAAAAATTACCGTCCATGTCTGTAATGGTACCGATGGTGGTGCCTTTGACGGAAATGTTTGCACCTGGTATAGGTTCTCCTTTTGCATCGATAACCCGTCCGGACAGTTTACCGTTCGTTTGTTCTATACCACTGATGGAATCTGGGTTTGCATGAGCTTTTGAAATCACATATCCGGGGCTTAAAAATACTGATAATAGTACAGCTTTAGGCAATAAGTTGCTGTATATCGATTTGATCATAATATTAAAATTTAATTTAACAGTTGAAATACTCTAATTTTCTCTACAAAAACTTTTTAGGTGTGTTATTTACTTCTCTCCATAGGCTAATGATTTAAGATTGCAATTGAATTTGTTCTGGTAGAACTATGAACTATACAGTACGGATAGTTGTAAAAAAGTAGGCTCGATTATCGGTTTTGGCTTATCTGTGGAGGTTATTGGAGTCTTCTGGAAGGGAAAAAGGAGAATATCTTTTTTGAAAGAATATCAATTTGACTAATTTTAATATCATTTTTGAAAACATCTAGTAGTTTTATATAGCTAATTTTGTCACGGTAGCAAACAACAGACAAGAATAGCCTTAGTTCTACCAGAACTAAGGTATTCACAAAAGCATAATTATCTTTTCGGGATATTTATACTTTTCCGGTTTTAGTTGTAACTGATCGTTACCTCTTTTTTATCGTTTTGGGAAAAACTTTTCGCCACATCTTGTATATCCTGCAAGGTGAATTTGCCTGTTATCCGGATGACCACATAGTCTGAATCTGTGTCGGCCAGCATGATCATTTCGTTGATTAGGTCACCGTTCTGGACGATGTAGAAAGAGGCGCGTGTATCGTTGTCCTTGACCCGCATCAGTTCTTCATGTGATTTGCTGATAAGGCTGCTGAATTCTTTTCGCATCTGGTCCCGGACTTCCTGCTTGTCGGAAGTGACGATTTGAAGATTGTTTATTTTCCCTTTCAGATTCATCAGGTTGAGGCCGCCGCTTTCTACATTAGGGATCATGTCGAACATTTTCTTGGAGATGAAGACAGATGTTACATTATCCATATCGGCATATTTTTCGAACAGTTTATCCTGGGCAAAGCACAAGCTGGTGCAACAAAGAAACAGGATCAGGAATATATTCTTTAATTTCATAAGATTAATCGTTTAAATGTTTGTTTAAAATATTGTTTACTTTATCTATCTCCTGCCCAGCGTTATCCACCTGGCTGATGCCTTTGTTGAGGTTCTGCGAGAGTAGGAGTAAAGCCTTTTCGGCAGCGGCGGCGGCATCTTTCGGATTGGTGTAAGTATCGCTGAGCCGGTCGTGAGCTTGATACGACGATTTGTATTGTAAAAAGCTGATGCACAACAGGATGGAGGCGGCAACTCCACTTAACCAATATAAAGTCCGTCTACGGGTCAATGAACGGGGCTTCTTTTCTTCCGTGGAAGCCCAGGTGTCGATCTGCTTTTCCAGTCTACGGGAAAGTCCTTCGGGTAAAGCTTGTTCCTCTTGGAGGGCTTTATTGATCAGTTCATCTATCTTTTTATCGTCCATATTCATATGTATAATATTTTTCAAGTTGTTCCCGGATTATTTTTCGTGCCCGGGAGAGTAGCACCCGTATGTTGACGGCACTCAGGCCGGTGATCTGTTCTATCTCGTCCATCGAACAGTCTTCGATCCCTCTCAACCGGAGAACTTGCCGCTGATTTTCCGGCAGGCGGTCGATCAGGTGGCGGATTTGCTGTACTTTGTCTTGTCTTTCCAACTCTTCGTCCGGTGAAGAAGCGGTAGAAAGAGTGACGGCTTCGGTGACATCTGCGTCGCGCCTGTTGGCACGAGGTGAGCGAAGGAAATCGAGGCAGAGGTTCTTGACCAGCGTCACGCAGAAAGCTTCCGGATTTTGGATATCGGTCAGTTCATTCCGCCGGCTCCATAACTTATAGTAGGCATCTTGCAGGATATCTTCGGCATCGGCCTTGTTTTCGACCAGCGCATAAGCAATCCGGAAGAGCTTGGGATGGAGGGGAAGGAACAGCCTTTTAAAGTTCTCAACATCCATCTTTGTGGTCGTTTATTACTTTTTCGATGTCAGATGGTTTGATCTTTCCTTTGATGCGGATCAGGGCATCGTCGCCTCCATCGGTTGTCAAGATTACCAGTTCGCGGATGATGTCTTTGTCAATACGTACCATTACTTTCGTGCGGTTGCCCTCTTCGTTGGCATTGACCATTGTTTCGTAATTCGGGTCTTTCAGTTTCTTGATGGCAGCGCGGAGATCGTCTTTGACGGTATTGCCGCATTCCTCGAAAGAAAGGACTTCGATGCTTTTTACACCCATCGTCTCGGTGAACAGGCTGCTTATTTTCATCAGGAACGGGCCGACTGTTACGTGGGTTACGTTTTTTTGCTTGGCAAAGTCGTTGAACAGCTTGTCCATGCTCTGGCTATATCCTGCTTGGCAGAATAGGATGAGGATCAGGATTGCGATGTATTTTTTCATCTTTCTAATGTATTAATCGTTACTTATTCCGTTAGTTCCGGCTCTTCAACGCGCGCTATTGGAGAGCGTTCATTAAGTAGACGGGAACGGAAAAGCTGTTGTTACAAAGAAAGAGAAAAATTTATGATTTTTCCTTACTTTCTGCTATTTCAACGAAATAAACGCTCGAACAAATCAGGAGGACAGCTATTAATTGGGACCAACTGAAGCGATCTTGTCCTAATGCCAGCGAGGTAATGGTTGCCACAATCAGGATCAGGTAACCATAGATGGCCACCAGTGTGGTTTTCAGATATTTTAGTCCGACCGGTATTAACAGGTAACTGATAACGGTCGGGAAAATCAGGACGAATGCCAAGACTGCCATCGGTTTCCAATGGATCGGGAACGTGAAAAGTGTTGCTTCAAATCCTGTAAATCCGGAAACGATGATGGCGGAGAAAGCCGCACCGGAAAAGGTGTACCGCAGCATTGTCATAACTCCTACATGCTTCAATATTCGGTTGCTTGCAATCAGATAGATTGCATAAGCCATGGAACTTAGCAGGCAAAGCAGATTTCCGGTGAAGGCATCGGAAGCCAGGTCATCGTTTTTCTGGGTCAGGATGCAGAGCAATGCGCCACCTAATCCGATCAGAATACCGGTTATTTTCATCTTTGTGATTGTTTCTTTAAAGAAGATGACAGAAAGAATGAATACCCAGATAGGTTGTAAACTGGAGAAAATGGAGCTTGACACAGGGGTCGTTTTGCTCAATCCCAGCAAGTAAAAGAACATAAAGCCATAAATGCCGAGCGCCCCCAACAGAAATAAGAGAATCTTTTCCCGGCGGGTGGAAGTCTCCGGTTGGGTGAACAAGCTGATAATCCAAAACGCGAGGGCGGCAAACGTACAGCGCAGGGTTACACCCGTCAGCGGACTTATCCATAATGGTAGGAGATATTTCAACGCATTCATATTCAACCCGCTGAAAGTTTTGGAAATAATCATGTAAATATTGGCTTCTCTTATTTTATTTTTCACGATGCTTGGGATTTTATGTTATACTTGTTTGATGCGGTCGTCGAACAAGAACGAATCTTGTTTCAGGTAGGCCCATGCGGCAGCTATCAGGGCAATGGCCATATTGAAGATGAAAGCGAACTGCTGTGTCTCGATATGGAGCATATCCTTGAGTATGTTTATAATGAAAGGGCAAAGAAGAATGGCCAGATAGTTCATGGCCATAACGAATGCCAGTGCAAGCGTCACTTTTTCAGGAATAGCCGTGCGGGTCGTTTTGTCGTAAGCTATCGGTTGTATGACACCATAGCCTAATCCGGCAAAGATACAACCCAGCCCGATCAACCATTCGGTGCGGGAAACGAGTATAAGCGCCATTCCGACAGAGATCGAGACCATACAGGCAAATTTGGTCTTTTTGCCGAAGAAGGAGACAATTTGATTCAGTATAAATCCCGGCGACATGATAGCCAAGAAAAACAGCGAGATCATAATACCCGAATTACCGCTGGTAAAATGATATTCTTTCATCAGGAAAGGAAGATTGAAGCTGATGATGATCACTAAGTAAGTAGCCAACCCATAGAACGACATGATCTGCATCAGGTGGGGAATCTGTATACCGAACTTCCCGAAACTGCTATCGGCAGGCCTTTCCGTTCTCCGGCTAGTGGTGTTTATGCCTATACCGGGATACGGTGAAATATTCTTTTTCAGATAGAACGAGAGAACGATCGAGATCAGCGGAAACAGGTAGACGATAAACGGCAAATGCCAGTTCACCTCTGCCAGATACCCCGTCAGAACGGTGGCCAGCACTAACGTTATATTCGTAATGGCGGAACTGAGCCCGAACTGTTTCGTACGGTATGTTCCTGTAAAAAAGCGGGAAATCAAACCGGTGGAAAGCGGCACGATCAATCCGGAACCGATCCCCAATAATGCGCTGACTGTTATCAGTTGCCACATTTTTGTGGAAAGCATGTACAGGATGCCGCTCAACGAGAAGATCACCAGTCCCACTTGCAACAGAAGGACATTATTGATCTTTTCCGTCAGTTTGCCCGACAGGATGATAAAAGGGATGATCAAGAGGGAAGGAAGTGATGAAAGCATCTGTATGTCCAGTTCTGTGGAATGCGGAAAGATTGCAGAAAGTCTTCCTAAGATTGGGGAGACAGCCAGGCCGGGCAGTGCATTCAGTGCCGATATCGACCATATGCCTATTAGCGTGATAAGAGGAATCGTCCCCTGTCCGGTCTGTATTCGCATAATCGTTTCGTTACATCATTTTTTATTGTATTGAAACAATCCCGAATAGTGAAAGTTCATTGTTTTAATAAACCCCAAATATCGTATGTTTAACGAAAAACGCAGAACAATTGCGGATAGTAGCTGTTTTTGCCATACAATCGGCCGAAACAAGTCGATAGCGCCATTATTAATTAAAAACAAAAAGACATGGAAGATTCTAATTTCAGAAAAGGTGATGCCAAGACAGCAATCTTTGGCTCGGAAAAGATGCTACAAGCCTCTCCTGTAGACAAAATCCCTGATGGTCCTACCACCCCGGAAATCGCGTATCAGATGGTTAAAGACGAAACGTTTGCACAGACACAGCCCCGCTTGAACCTGGCGACATTCGTAACTACCTATATGGACGACTATGCAACCAAACTTATGAACGAGGCGATCAACATCAACTATATCGATGAAACGGAATATCCGCGTATTGCCGTCATGAACGCCAAATGTATCAACATCGTAGCGAATTTGTGGAATACTCCCGAACAGGCAAAATGGAAAGCCGGTGCATTGGCTATCGGTTCGTCCGAAGCATGTATGTTGGGAGGTGTCGCAGCTTGGTTGCGCTGGCGTAAGAAAAGGCAAGCCGCCGGTAAGCCTGTGGACAAGCCGAACTTCGTTATTTCTACCGGATTTCAGGTTGTATGGGAAAAATTCGCCCAGCTTTGGCAGATCGAAATGCGCCAGGTGCCTCTGACATTGGAGAAGACTACGCTCGATCCCGAAGAAGCATTGAAGATGTGTGATGAAAATACAATCTGTATTGTGCCGATCCAAGGGGTTACATGGACAGGTCTGAACGATGATGTGGAGGCTTTGGATAAGGCACTCGATGCCTACAATGCAAAGACCGGCTACGATATTCCAATTCACGTGGATGCTGCTTCCGGCGGTTTTATCCTCCCATTCCTGAAACCGGAATTGAAGTGGGACTTCCGTTTGAAATGGGTTCTTTCCATCAGTACGTCCGGACATAAGTTCGGTCTGGTTTATCCGGGCCTGGGTTGGGTTGTTTGGAAAGACAAGTCATATTTGCCCGACTCCATGTCATTCAGTGTAAATTATTTGGGAGCCAATATCACACAGGTAGGTCTGAATTTCTCCCGTCCTGCCGCCCAGATCCTCGGACAATATTACCAATTTATCCGTCTCGGGTTCGAAGGGTATAAAGCAGTTCAGGAAAACAGCATGGCGGTTACCCAATACTTACATGATCAGATCGGTAAGATGGCTCCGTTCGTGAACTACAGCAACGAAGTCGTGAACCCGTTGTTTATCTGGTATCTGAAACCGGACTATGCGAAAAAAGCGAAATGGACCCTGTACGACCTGCAGGATAAACTGAAACAAAGCGGTTGGATGGTTCCTGCCTATACATTGCCAAACAATCTTGAAAACCATGTCGTGATGCGTATCGTTGCCCGTCAGGGATTTAGTCGCGACATGGCTGACCAGTTGCTGAATGATATCACAGGAGCTGTTGCGGAACTTGAAAAACTAGAATATCCGACTCCTACCCGTATCGCACAGGATAAGAATCAGGAAGTGAAAGGTTCTGTGTTTACTCATACGGGTATGCCCCATAAAAAGAAATGATCATGAGTAAAACAATTTCCGTTTCACAGATAAAAGAAGCGGCACAGGAGGCTTACGAGCAGTTCAAGGATAATACGGGTGGCAAGAATGCTGATTACATCCCTTATCTGGCTAATATTGACAAGAACTTGTTCGGTATCAGTATCTGCCTGTTGGATGGCAGAACCATTACGTTAGGGGACTCTTCCTACTGTTTCGGGATCGAATCCGTTTCGAAAGTACATACGGCTATCCTGGCACTTCGCCAGTACGGAGCCGAGAAAGTGCTGAAGATGATCGGTGCCGATGCCACCGGTCTTCCTTTCAACTCCATCATGGCGATCTTGTTGGAAAATGACCATCCTTCCACTCCGCTGGTAAATGCTGGTGCGATCACGGCTTGCAGTATGGTACAGCCGCTCGGTAAGTCCGACAAGAAGTGGGAAGCCATCGTTTCCAACATCACCGACCTTTGCGGGAGTGCTCCGCAACTGATCGATGAACTGTACAAGTCAGAGACTGCCACCAACTTCAATAACCGTTCTATCGCCTGGTTACTGAAGAATTACAACCGTATCTATGACGATCCGGATATGTCGCTCGACCTGTATACTCGCCAGTGTTCGTTGGGTATCACAGCCGAACAACTTTCCATCGCCGCAGCAACGATTGCCAACGATGGCGTGAACCCGGTTACAAAGAAACTTATCTTTGACGCTTCTTTGTCGCCTAAAATCACATCCTTAGTGGCTACGGTCGGTTTCTATGAACGTACGGGAGACTGGTTGTACACTTCCGGTATTCCTGCCAAAACGGGTGTTGGCGGCGGTGTCATGGGGATCATGCCCGGACACTTCGGAATCTCCGCCTTTGCGCCTCCATTGGATAGCTCCGGCAATTCGGTGAAAGCACAATTGGCGATCAAATATATAATGAATAAACTGGGGCTCTCCATTTTTGGCAGTACCCGGTTTACAATCACCGGTTAAAACGGTTTATTCTTTTAGTTGACGAGCCTCCACTCCCCTGAAATAATAGGGAGACGGGAGGCTTGTTTTTTTGCGGGAATAGTTTTTCATTTTAATCTTGCATTTTGTTCGGCCTGACGGTTTTTGTTTGACAACAGAAAGTATGTGATAGGCAACTTGTCCGGTTATTGCTTCTGTTTTGTCAGCCTGAGTAGGAAAAGCAAAGAGTTGCGCAGTATTTTGGCGATGACGACCGTCTTCATGGTAATAGATCGGCAAATAAATGGGAAAAATACGTTTTATATTCAAAAAGAAGAATATTTGAATTCTTTCATCGCCAGACCTGCCAATTGTTAAATAACTTGTTTTTTACAATAAGTAGTTTTGAATTTATTTGTCTGTTTGAGTGGAACCGGCCGGTTTGGCTTCTGATGCTTGTCCGGAGGAGACGGGATGCGTTTGATTATAATAATCTTCTTTTTTCTTGTTTGCCGATTGTACTAGGCTCGTGACATAGACCGTGAAGATCGGGAACATCATCATGCCGAGAGCGGCCAGCAGGACCGACAAAATACGCCCTGTAGGCGTGATCGCGATGATGTTCGAACCGACAGTCGTCACGTCCATGAAAGCCCACCAGAGGGCGTCGTTGTAATCCTTTACTTCAGGGTTCACCTTCTGTTCGATCACGAAAAAGATCAGGCTGGAGAAATAGACCATTGCCAGCAACATCGTCAGGTAGGAGACGAAGAGTCCGGAGGCCCGGTTCGAAGTTAGCCAGCCGACGACGATCGCCAGTGCCCATCCGCTGCGTACGAGTGGGATGAAACGTAGGAAATAGGTCACTTCGGCCGAGAAGGTGAAATCGTAGTAATTGATAATATTAAGATAAGGGATCGAAACCAGCAGGAAGAGGAAATGGGTTTGCAAATAATGAATTTTATCTTTTGACAGGAAAAACTCCAATATGAAATCGGCGATGAAGAACATGCAGATCCAGAACTGCGTTTTCAGATACGAAGTCTGAGAGATGAACGGTATGTTGTTGAACGTGTCGATCGAAATATCCACAATCAGGAAAAGCGAGAGTAGCAATATCATCACATGAAGCACTCCGTAAATGCCTCGCTTTTCATAAAAAAAGTCATTGAATGCAGTTCTCATTGTCTTTTAATATTTGGTATTTATTTTGTAAATCATCATTTACATTTTATCCGATGAAACAGCAAAATGACACTTTTTGTTTTTAACACTTGTCTGTTAATTAACCAAGTTTGACATCCTGTTGACAAACTAACACAAAAACGAGTTGTTATACTGTCAATACAAGCAAAACTAAACAAAACAAAATTCACATTTTAATAGTAAAATTCATGGCAAATATTGGAAAAGCAGTAAAACTTGGAGTATTTACTCTTGCGATTATGAATGTCACGGCAGTCGTCTCGCTCCGCGGGTTGCCTGCTGAGGCTGTGTATGGACTGAGTTCAGCCTTTTATTATCTGTTTGCGGCAATCGTGTTCTTAATTCCTACCTCGTTGGTGGCAGCTGAGTTGGCTGCCATGTTCCAGGATAAACAGGGCGGGGTATTCCGATGGGTAGGAGAGGCCTATGGAAAGAAATGGGGTTTCCTGGCTATCTGGGTACAATGGATCGAGAGTACGATCTGGTATCCGACCGTATTGACTTTCGGTGCTGTATCCATCGCCTTTATCGGGATGAACGATGCGCACGATATGACGCTGGCTTCAAACAAAATGTATACGCTGGTTGTCGTATTGATTATTTACTGGCTCGCTACGTTTATCTCTTTGAAAGGTCTGAGCTGGGTAGGTAAAGTGGCTAAAGTGGGTGGCATCGTCGGTACGATCATCCCTGCTGCCTTGTTGATTATCTTAGGTATCGTGTACCTGGCTTCCGGCGGTCATTCCAACATGGACTTCCACAGCAATTTCTTCCCCGACTTTACGAAGTTCGATAACCTGGTGCTTGCTTCCAGTATCTTCCTTTTTTATGCCGGTATGGAAATGGGCGGTATTCATGTGAAAGATGTCGAAAACCCTTCCGTCAATTATCCGAAGGCCGTGTTTATCGGTGCGCTGATCACGGTGTTGATCTTCGTGTTGGGAACATTTGCATTAGGTATCATTATCCCGCAGAAGGACATTAACTTGACTCAGAGTTTGTTGGTCGGTTTTGACAACTATTTTAAGTTTATTCATGCTTCTTGGCTGTCGCCGGTTATCGCAGTTGCATTGGCTTTCGGCGTGTTGGCAGGCGTATTGACATGGGTGGCCGGTCCGTCAAAAGGTATCTTTGCCGTTGGCAAAGCCGGTTATCTGCCTCCGTTCTTCCAGAAAACAAATAAGTTGGGTGTGCAGAAAAATATCCTGCTGGTTCAGGGCTTGGCTGTTACATTCCTGAGCTTGTTGTTCGTGGTTATGCCTTCCGTACAAAGTTTCTATCAGATTTTGTCACAGTTGACAGTTATCCTTTACCTGATTATGTATATGCTGATGTTCTCTGGTGCAATCGCATTGCGTTATCGGATGAAGAAAGCCGGTCGTCCGTTCCGTATCGGTAAGAGTGGCAACGGTCTGATGTGGTTTATCGGCGGCCTTGGTTTTTGCGGTTCATTGCTTGCCTTCGTACTGAGTTTTATTCCGCCCAGTCAAATTTCTACAGGTAACAATACCGTTTGGTTTGCCGTGCTGATTATCGGCGCTATCGTGGTGGTAGCCGCTCCGTTCATTATCTATGCTGCCAAAAAAACGTCTTGGGTGGACCCGAATACTGCCTTTGAACCGTTCCATTGGGAAGTCGACAAACAGGTAGAAGGAACTGCTGCGACTGCTACAAATATAGCTTCTGAAACAACGTCCTCCGCTTCTAAAACATCGGATCGCAACACTGTAACCGGCATATCTTCTTCCGGAACGTCAGGCAAGATCTAACCGTCAGGCTTGCTCCGGCCTAAGCTGGTGAGCGTTAAGGGCAGAGACCGGAGTGAGAGATAAATTATTATTTTCCTGAAAATATTATTGATTATAGAATGAAACAAGGGTAGTTCACAATGTATGGACTGCCCTTGTTTATTTAAGAGACTAGTATCAGGAGATGTGAGTGCTCAAACAGTTACATATTGGGGGTTCCGTAGCTTGACGAGTGCATGGGATATGATACATTCAGTTACAAGTTCATCATGCATAAATATTTTTGTAAATGAGAAGTGAGATGAAAAGCGGCCCCGTCCTGGTTAAATTTGAATAGAGGTGTGTTGTTGGCGATAAGTTGAGAAGGGATAAAATGGGCGGGGCGCTTTCATATGTCTTTTGAGTGGCGATATTCGGCTGTTACACCTGACATAACCGAACATAAAATAAAACTTACATTACAGAATAGTATTTTCCATATTCCCTTCAACAGGAAGCCATTCGCTGGTACTTACATTTTCGAGTGTGATGTCTTTACCGTTGAAAAGAAGGTTGTAGATATATCTTTTTCCTTTTTCCCACTTCGTATTGGCGGGAATTTTATATTTGAATGTCGTTTCGTTGATGATGAAGAGCACTTCCACATCTCCGTCTGTTCTGATACGCGATGTGGGGATTACCATTAGTTGTTGCGGCTCGTCCGGTATCTTTTTCAACATGCGCGGAGTATTCAGTTTCAGTCGGGTAGAGGCATTTGTCCCGGCACATCCGCCGATATTTCCGGTTTTAATGTTCATCTTACCCCTGAAGCAAAGAGCTGTACCGCCGGCTTTGTTTCCGATCTGTATCGCATGAAGTAGGAAGCAGCCTTCTGCTTCCGGTGTCATTCGCAGTTGGAAGCTCAGGAGCGAAAGCGTATGATTCATGTTAAGCAACGCGACTGGGGAAATCTGGTTGACCGCTCGTTGCCCGCTGGCCTGTATCCCGTACATGTAATCTTTCGTCAGGGAAGCGTCTGGCGATATGCGGACCGGGATATTCTCCGGGTCGAAATTAACCTGCGACTGATACGGGTAATAGGCATAAACAGTGACTGGTTCCTCGTTCAGATAAATATCGGGTGACTGGCGCCAGTTCAGCTTGTAGTTTACCAGAAAGGCTTCAGCCCGCACGTTTTTGTAATCCGGATTACTATCGTAGATGTTGCCGGTACTTTCCGAGACGACATGCAACCCGATGACCGATCCTCTTGTAAATTCTTGCATAAAATTAGGAGACTTTGTTGTCAGCACCTTTGTTATTATTCTTAAAGGTTGCTCTTTCATGCCTAAATTTTCAATGAGTCCCGGATCGTAGTCGTTTGTGCAACTAAAAATACTAACCGCCGTTATCATAAATAGTAGTAATTTATTCATTCTTTGTATTATTTTTGTGAAGTGATTGCAGGTACAAAGATCAGTCAGTTTGGAGAGGTAGAGGGTGCATTCGGTATAAAACCACGATGAAATCGTATAAAACCACGAGGCGCAAATTATCTACAGGCATCAAATTGTCTACTAATGGTTCAGATCAACTATTTAATGCTTCAATTTGTTTACTTGATACGAGGGATATATTATGTTGGACAAAATTCAGTTTTTATTAAGCTTACAGATCATCGGATTCTGTATCTTCGGCGGAGCTACCCTATTGCTCCGGGCCGGTGATAACCGGGCGAAAAGGATATTAGGGTGGGGTATGTTTTTGTGGGCTTTTCTGGCTGCCATAAGGTTGTCTGTGAATCTTTACCTGCATAAACCGAAAGAGGCTTTCCATCCGGATATATTGATTATGGGTGCTTTGGTAACGGCAACGCTTGCTTGTTATGTGATTGAGGTCTTACGGCCCGGGTTTCTTACCTGCAAACGTTTTTTCTTATTTATCAGTCCGGTTGTTTTTGGTGGACTGGCTTACCTGACTTATCGTTTGTCGGGAGGTGAAATTCATACCTACTATTCAATAAGGGAGGTTTTCGAATACTTGAATATGGATGTTTTGCTTCGTATGACAGTCTTTCTGCTGACTTTGTTTTATATGATTCTGCCCGTTTATCTGATAGCAAGGTACAGTAAAGACTTCAATGTTTTTTTAGCAGAGAATGTTTCCGATCCGGAAGAATATGATTTGGAATGGTTAAGGAAAACCATGATAATTTTGATTGTTCTGTATGGTTTCTATCTTGTCTTATTGCTGACCAATACACCATTGATGTATGTGATCGACAAAACAGTCCTGTTGTTCGTTTGGTATTATTTCTTTTATAAGGCGCTATTTCTGAAGGTAGTTGTTTTGGAGCATTCTTTTAAAAGCGGATGGGATCTTCCGTATCAAGAGGACGACAATGACGATGATGAACACAGGGTTCTCAGTAAACGCTATGCAGAGGAAGTAAGTGCATGGTTTGAAAGAGAAAAACCGTATCTTCGCGAAGATTTACGTCTGACGGATTTGCAACGGATCTTCCCTATCAGCCGTTCTTATCTTTCCCAATTGTTTAACCGGGAGTTGGGACAATCGTTCTCCGATTATGTCAACCAGTTCCGGATCGAGGAAAGCAAGCGCTTGATGGATGCCGAGCCGAATGCCAGTATACAGGAGATTGCCGAACGTTCCGGATTCCATTCGATCAGTACGTTCCGGCGGGCTTTCCAGAAGTGTACGGGCATGATCCCGTCGGAGTATAAGAATAACAAATAAATACATAACGATCTTTATTCTATCATGGACACTGTTCAAACTACTACTGCCAGACCGCATATTGTCTGGCTGGATGTTCTTCGTCTTGTCGCCATCTTGATGGTGATTGCCATCCATTGCACTGATCCGTTTAACGCTTCGCCTGAATCGCGTGCCAATCCGGAGTTCAATTTCTGGGGTTCTGTTTATGGCTCCATGCTGCGTGCCAGTGTGCCGCTTTTTGTGATGATGACCGGATTTCTTTTGTTGCCGGTCAGGCAAGAGGCTTCTGCCTTTTATAAGAAACGCATTCCACGTGTGTTGTTTCCATTTCTGATCTGGTCTGTTTTGTTTGATCTGGCGCCCTGGTTCATCCAGTGGATAGGAGGCAGCCCGGAACTGGTGACGGACTTTTTCCCTTGGGAACCGAACCCTTCGGCCTCGTTTGTAGAGGCGTTGAAGACGATCGCTTTGATCCCTGTAACCTTTACGGTCTATGCGACGCCAATGTGGTATATCTATGTGCTGATAGGACTTTATCTGTATATGCCGGTCTTTTCCGCATGGGTGGAAAAGGCGTCGGATAAGGCGAAGCGTATGTTTCTGGCGTTTTGGTTTATTTCGTTGTTTATCCCTTATCTGACGGAGTTTGTTTCGCATTACCAGTTCGGAACCTGCTCATGGAATTCATTCGGTCTATTTTATTATTTTGCCGGTTTCAACGGCTATTTGCTGTTAGGACATTATTTAGGGAAAAGAACGGATTGGTCGCTTGGCAAGACTTTCTCGGTGACGGTTCCGCTGTTTTTAGTTGGCTATTTTATTACATTAGTCGGTTTTCGCTATATGACATCCGATCCGAACGTGAGCGAGGAGGGGATGGAGTTGTTCTTTACTTATTGTTCGCCTAACGCATTGTTGATGACGGCAGCCATTTTCTTGTTGGTACGGAAAGTACGGATTACTTCGCCGGTTATTTGCCGTGCCCTTGCCAATCTGACCAAATGTGGTTTTGGCTTGTATTGCGTGCATTATTTCTTTGTCGGCCCTTCCTATATGTTCGCGCAGTGGATTGGAACACCTATTCCGGCCTTGGTTCCTGTTTCGACCATTCTTACCTTTATTTGTTCATGGTCATTTACTTATCTGGTGAGTAAGTTGCCACATGCGAAATATATCATAGGCTAAGGTGCTTTTTTATTGTTCGGCTGTTTGTACAAATGATGTTAAATAGACATTTGAGGTGAATAACGTATCTGTTTTACCTCTATTTTTGTGTTGTAAAACATAATTGTGCAATACTAATGCGGGTGTGTTTTGCATGAGTCGTTTTTAAACAAAAAGAAAGAAGCTATGAAGAAGTTTTTTAGAAAGTGCCTCAGATGCCTTGAAATATTAGGTGAATATGGAATGCAGAAATATGGTATGAAATAAGAGGTAAATGTGTGTTTGGTAGGGAATGTCGGTACGGCATTCCTTTTTTTATTAGAAATGATGTTTTTCTATATAATGTAAAAGCTTGGCGGTGCGTTAAGCGTGGGGGTAGAATAGTTTTGACACCGCCAAGAATGCTTATTTGGATGAAGGAGAGGAGAGGCGGTAACTGACGAATGCGACGCGCCTACTATCCGGAGCCCAGGAATTGACATTGATTGTGCCCTGTCCTCCGAATAACTTGACTAATGTTTTTGGCTTTCCTCCTGTGGCTGGCATAATCCTAAGTTCAACGTTCTTATTGGGAAGATGCTGTCCCGGTTCCAGATCTCCTTTATAATAAGTGATAAAGATAACGGATTTACCGTCAGGCGAGACATGAGGAAACCAGGAATTGCGAGTTTCGTCAAACGTCATCTGGGTTTGTTCGGAGCCGTCTTTCTTCATTCTCCATACTTGCATCAAACCCGTGCGTACGGAATTGAACCAGATATATTCTCCGCAAGGGGAATATTCGGGACCATCGTCCAATCCTTCTGCTGTCGTCAGCTGTCTTTCTTCTCCTCCTTCAACTGGAATAACGTAAATGTCATAATTGCCTTTCCGGTCGGCACAATAGGCAAGTTGCCGTCCATCCGGGCTCCATCCGTGTAGGTAGCTAGGAGCAATCGGGGTGATCAGGCGAGGTGTCCCTCCTTGCATCGGGAGGGTATAGATGCGTGATTTGCCGTCTTCTTTCGTCCCGTGGCTGATAGCTATCTGCTTGCCGTCGGCAGCTATGACATGGTCGTTGTTGCATCGGGTGGCAAAGCCAGTGTTTATCATTTCAGGTTCGCCGGGCGAATCGGGGGAGAGTTTGTACAGTTTTCCCCCGCTATTATACACGAGCCACTGGCCGTCGGGTGTCCAGTTTGGAGCTTCGACACGGTAGGGGAATTCTTTGACTACGGTGCGCCTGCCGTTTGTTACGTCCAGTACTTCCAATATGCTGGTTACGTCGTTTTGTTGGGCGGATGCGAGCGACGTGAAAGCCGCTAAGAGAATCATACAACAGGTTTTCATAATGATTGAGAATTAATATGCGCTGAAAGATACTAAAATTAGCCGGGACGATAATGACCGTAAGGGATTAATTTTTTCTTTTCCTTGGTTTTCTTTAGGTAGCATTGATCCAGGAGCAGGGTGCGGTTTACTATTTTGTGCACTACCCTGAAATTGTGGTCTATCAAGATAATGCCTCTTGTCCGGGCGCTTTCGGTGATGTGCATACGTATTTCTTCTGCAGCAATAGGAGAGGCCGTTGAACGGTTCGTCCAGCAGGAGATGGCCTGCTTTGCTGTAGAGGATAAGTTTGGTTACTTTCTAATATTTCATAGAATGTGATAGGAGTATCTATAAAACAACAGGTGTGCTGTTGATTAAGTATAGACAGCGCACCTGAAAATGAAAATTATTTGTAAAGAGAAGATTTTACCACTTATTATACAGCACCACTTCGCGAGTACCGCGTACGCTCATAGTCGGAAACCAGAGATCTTCTGCTGTCAGACCGCATTCGTCGACGGCTTGCAGGCAATATTCCAGTTTGCCGAAATCGGCATCGACATTGTTCGTCCCAAAGGTGAACTTGATTCCACGCTCTTTCGCTTTGCGGATGATGTCGAAACTTGGAATTTTGTAGCGTGCGTTGATTTCGAGTGCAATGTTATGTTTTTTCAATACATCCAGGACGCGGTCGATACGCTCATCGGTCCAGTATTTGGCATACTCTGCATTCAACTCTTCCGGCAGGAAGGTAGGATTGGCATAGATGTCGGCCGGCTCATTGGTAAGGATCTTGACGGTCTGGTCCACCAAGTGATCCATATATTGTTCTTTGGTAACACCGTCGTAGTGTACCTCTTCGGGGCGGTATATCCTTGACAGACGTCCTTTATGGTCCACAATGGTCATTCCGTCGGTAAAGAGATAATCGAATACGCCTAAAGCCTTCTGAGAGAAGGTGGCTGTCCACTTACGGCCTTCACCTTGCACACCGCGCAGGAATGGCATGTCTTTTACTTCGTTGTAGTATTCGTACACTTCCTTGTCATCGGCAAGCATACGGCCTACGCCGCCCTCACCGGCATTGGGAGCCACACCGTAGTTGATACCGTAGTTCATTGACATGGCGTGCGCCATCTCCTTCGTCAGGCCGCCTTTCAAATGCACGTGGTAATCTATCACGGGGAAGTTTTGCTGCTGGAAACGGATCACAGCATCGTTCTGTTCGTCTATCCGTGGCATTGTGTCTGCCTCATTGACCGCGTCTTTTTTCAAGCGGGTCATGTTGAGGTTACGAAAGGCTACATCACCGCTCATACCTTTTAATGCAATAGAACCGTGGCTGAGCAAGCGCCCGGCATACTCTTTTGTACGATAGGGGTGTTCGGGTTCGGTATAGCATACTACTACCGTATCGTTTATGGCAATCATTATGTTATGCCCGCGTACAGCAATTTCAAAGTCGAACCACTTCCCGTCTTCAGCTAATGAACGGTAGAGGTTACGTACGGATGTGAGGCTGCCGCTTTTACGTGTGCCGTCGATGGCTCCGTTCCGGAATGCTACCTCATAGCCTGATTTCCCGTCGGTATGATGGAACAACAAGGCCGCTTCCGCATTTTCCCTGGTGAGAGCTTGCCCGGTAAGTATAAAGTTCTCATATTCTCCTTCAGCAAACCAGGTCGATCCGGCTGTCACGGTTATTTCATTACCGTCGGCAGTTCCCATTTCGGGACTGCTGAAACGGTCTAATGGTTCTGCAACGTTGTATCGTACGCAGCTGGTAAGCCCTAAGATACTTATCAAGGCCACTATTAATGCTGTACTGGTTTTATCAATCATAATGTATTTTGTTTTAGGGAATTACACATTAAAGCGGAAATGCATGATATCGCCGTCCTGAACGATATATTCTTTTCCCTCGACACTCATCTTTCCGGCTTCTTTTACAGCAGATTCCGAACCGTAAGAAATATAATCCTCATATTTGATGACTTCGGCGCGGATAAAGCCTTTTTCAAAGTCGGTATGGATCACACCGGCGCATTGCGGGGCTTTCCATCCTTTATGGAAAGTCCAGGCACGACATTCGTCGGGACCGGCGGTCAGGAATGTTTGCAGGTTCAGGAGTTTGTAAGCGGACTTGATCAGACGGGCAACGCCGGATTCTTCCAAACCGATCTCCTGTAAGAACATCTGGCGTTCTTCGTAGGTGTCGAATTCGGCAATCTCGCTTTCGATCTTGGCCGCTACGACCAATATTTCAGCTCCTTCGTCTTTTACGGCTTCGCGGACAGCATCCACATATTTATTACCGTTGACTGCGCTTGCTTCATCTACGTTACAGACATACATTACCGGTTTGTCGGTCAACAGGAATAGATCGTGTGCGATCTTCTGCTCGTCTTTCGTCTCGAAAGAAACGGTGCGGGCACTTTTACCCTGTTCTAGTGCTTCCTTATATTTGCAAAGTACTTCGTAAGCGATTTTAGCCTGCTTGTCACCGCCTGTCTGAGCCTGTTTCTGCACTTTGGCAATACGGCTGTCAATGGTTTCCAAGTCTTTGATCTGCAATTCGGTGTCAATGATTTCCTTGTCGCGAACCGGATCGACACGGCCGTCCACATGAACAATATTGTCGTCATCGAAGCAACGCAGTACATGCAGGATTGCATCTGTTTCGCGAATATTGGCAAGGAATTTGTTTCCCAGCCCTTCTCCTTTGCTGGCGCCTTTTACAAGGCCGGCGATGTCTACGATTTCCACCGTAGTAGGGATAACACGCTGGGGATGTTCGATTTCTGCCAGTTTGTTCAAACGTTCGTCCGGTACGGTGATCACGCCGACATTCGGTTCGATCGTACAGAACGGGAAGTTAGCAGACTGTGCTTTTGCATTCGATAAGCAATTGAAAAGAGTAGACTTTCCTACGTTGGGAAGTCCTACGATGCCACATTGTAATGCCATTCTATTTTGTTGTTATGATTTATTCAAACTTTGTTTCCAGACTGCAAAGATATACAATCTTTTGTATTTATGTTGCCGGATACAGGCGAACCGGATATAGAAAATATTGTTTGGGCGAATAAGCGGGAGAGGAATTTGAGTCTTTTAATAATCCAGTATGGCCCGAACCTGCCGCTTTTCCTTTTTGGGGCATATATCGAGGCGGCTGTTTGCCATATTGAATGCTACTCCCAGATCGATCACGCTGTTGTCTTTGCACCAGTATTCCTCGTCGTATAAAAAAGTTCCTTGATACTTGGCGAGGAACATGTTGAATTCCCGTTGCCTGGTGTGCAGTAATACCAGATTGAGCATATCCGGCAGATGCCAGTTGTCTAAGGTCCCTTCGGAAATGGACTCGCAATAGATCAAGGCATCGAAATAATCGAGTGTCTGTTCCCGTATCTCCATTACCGAACCTTTATAAGGGGCTATATCGGGTTCTATATGCTGACCGGGAGAATCTGCTCCAGCCTGTATGATCACGCCGTTTGCATAGAGATCTCCGACTGCCGGAACCCGGAAAGGGGGAAGATGGATACCTTGCGCGATCTTATATCCTTTTTCGGGGTAATAGTAAGTGAAATGGCTCAGTGATGTCGTGAGGCGGATGGAACGGATGTGGCTGGCTTCATCCGGGATAGCGATTGAAATACCCCGATTCAGTATCTCTGTATCCGGTGTTATGTAACGATACAAGGGGAACTGTCCGGATGTGAATTCGAACGCTGCTTTTTGTACGGATGCCGGAAGATTGTCAGGGAATATGAAATACATAATTTTCCAATTGCTCCATCTGTCCCCCTAAGACGGAAAATATAATAAAAGCGTGGGAACTGCCATCTATCCAAGCAAGAGGTATCGCCAAACACCTATCCAGCAGATAGACAACAGCCCACGCTTGATGTTTATATATTATGTATATATATACAAAAAACGTGAGGCAATTGTTGTCTACTGTCCTTGCTGGATGAAAAATTGGCGATTTTCTTGCTTAAGGACAATATGATAACGCTTCTGTTTTACTATGTGATATTGCAACTCCTTGCAATAAATTTCACGACAAAGATAGTGTATAAATGCTGTGATTTATAAACTTTATGTGTTTTTGTTAATGCGCTTCCAGCCAGTTTACCCCTTCACCGCAGTCGGCGATCAAGGGAACTTGCAGTTTGATTGCATTTTCCATTTCATCCAACACGATTTGTTTCACTTTTTCCAATTCGTCTTTGTAGACGTTGAAGTTCAATTCATCGTGTACCTGCAGGATCATCTTGCTCTTCAGACCTTCGGTTTCGAAACGGTTGAAGATGCGAACCATGGCAACTTTGATGATGTCGGCTGCACTGCCCTGGATCGGAGCGTTGATCGCGTTTCGTTCGGCATATCCCCGTACGATCGCGTTATGGGAGTTGATATCCGGCAGGAAACGTTTGCGCTTGTAGATCGTCTCTACATATCCTTTTTCTTTCGCCACCTCGATGCTTTCGTCCATGTATGCACGGATGTCCGGATAGGTTTTGAAGTATCCTTCGATCAACTCTTTTGACTCTGCGCGTGGGATGCTCAGCCGTTCGGCCAACCCGAAAACAGAGATTCCGTAGATAATGCCGAAATTGGCCGTTTTCGCTTTCCGACGCATATCGGAAGTGACTTCTTCAACCGGAATACCGTATATCTTGGCGGCTGTGGCGGCATGAATGTCGGCTCCGCTGCGGAAGGCTTCTATCATGTGGGCATCCTGGCTCAGATGGGCCATGATGCGAAGTTCGATCTGCGAATAGTCGGCGGAGAAGAAAATACAGTCTTCGTTTTCGGCTGTAAAGGCTTTCCGGATTTCACGTCCCAACTCATCGCGTACCGGAATGTTTTGCAAGTTCGGATTGGTGGAACTGAGGCGGCCGGTCGAGGTGACTGCCTGGTTGTAGGATGTATGGATCTTGCCGGTTTCCGGGTTGATCAGTTCGGGCAGGGCGTCGATATAGGTGCTGAGCAGCTTCTTCAGCCCTCGATATTCGAGCAGCTTTCCCACAACGGGATGTTTGGAACGCATTTTTTCCAGTATTTCTTCACTCGTGCTATAGCTGCCTGTCTTTGTCTTCCTCGCTTTCTCTTCTATCTTGAGGTGATCGAAAAGGACTTCGCCGACCTGGCGGGCAGAATTGATGTTGAACTTCATTCCTGCCAGTTCGTAGATCTCTTTCTCCAACTTCTTGAGTGCGGTCGTCAGTTCCTCGGACGATTGTTTCAAGGCGACGGTGTCAAGCGTCACTCCCGTATATTCCATTTCAGCCAATACATATATTAAAGGCATCTCGATGTCATAAAAAAGCGATTCGAGTCCTTCTTTTTCCAGACAGGGGGTAAAATAGTTTTTCAGCTTGAGCGTGATGTCCGCGTCCTCGGCGGCATATTCGGCTACTTGGGCAACCGGGACGTCACGCATGGTAAGTTGTTTCCTTCCTCTCGGGCCGATCAGTTCCTCGATCCGTACTGTTTTATATTTAAGGTATGTTTCGGCGAGGTAGTCCATACCGTGACGCAGTTCGGGATTCAGAAGGTAGTGGGCGATCATCGTGTCGAATAGAGGGCCGGCTATCCGGATTCCATATTTGCGGACGACAAGGATGTCGAATTTTATATTTTGTCCGATCTTGAGAGATTTCGGATTCTGCAGGGCGGGGGAGAAGTGGGCAAGAATTTTGTCGGCTTCTTCGCGGGCTGCCGGAACAGGGACGTACCAAGCCTCGTTTTCCTTCACGGCGAACGACATTCCGACCAATCCGGCCTTCAATGGATCTATACCATCTGTTTCCGTGTCAAAAGCAAAAAAATCCTGTTCGTTCAAAAACCGCCCTAATTCTATTCTTTTTTCCTCTGTATCAACAAGATAATAGGTGTGAGGAGTAGACTTTAAGTTCGCGAGAGTCGAATATTTGGGAACAGCCGTAGGTTCGGTCGCAAATTCTTCAAAGAGCGAGCCTTGAATCGGGCCTGCCGGAGCTGCTTTTTTTCTTGTATCGGCTTTTGCTGGCGCCGGTGCTGTTTTGGACTCCGTTTTGACTTTTTCCGGCTCTCCGCTCATTCTGTTAATAAATGTTCTGAATTCTAATTCAGTGTAAATCTCTACGAGACGTTCCTCATTCATCTTTTCACGGATGCATTTGGCAGCATCGAACCGGATCGGTACATCCGTCTTGATTGTTGCCAGGAATTTGGAGAAGCGGATCTGCTCCATGTTCTCCATGACCTTCTTTTGAAGGGAGCCTTTCAGCTTGTCGGTATTCTCCAAAAGATTTTCGATCGTTCCGAATTCGGCCAATAATTTCTGGGCGGTCTTTTCACCGACACCCGGACATCCGGGGATGTTGTCGGAACTGTCGCCCATCAGTCCTAAAAGGTCGATCACCTGGTCGACGGATGTCAGGCCGTATTTGTCCAGTACTTCGGGTACGCCCATAATCTCGTAGTCACCGCCGAAGCGGGGGCGGTACATGAATATATGTTCGGATACCAGCTGGCCGTAGTCTTTGTCAGGTGTCATCATATATACTTCGAAACCTTCTTTTTCGGCTTGCTTGGCAACCGTGCCGATAACATCGTCGGCCTCATAGCGCGGAACTTCCAGTATCGGGATATTGTAGGCTTCTATGATGTCTTTGATGAAAGGGACCGACTTGCGGATATCTTCCGGCGTCTCTTGCCGTTGCGCCTTGTACTGTTCGTAGGCTTCGTGGCGGAAAGTCGGACCTTTCGGGTCGAAGCCTACCGCAATATGGGTCGGGTTTTCACGTTTCAGGACATCTTCCAGGCTGTTGATAAAACCGAAGATGGCCGAAGTGTTCATGCCTTTGGAGTTGATACGCGGGTTCTTGATAAAAGCGTAGTAAGACCGATAAATCAATGCATATGCATCTATGAGGAATAACTTCATCTCTTTTAACACGTTTTAGTGTGACAATTGTCGGTAAATGTACGAAAAAACTCGCTTACTCGATACTTTTTGTTACTTTTGCGCATCTTAGGATCAATTATGAAGGATAGAAGTAAAATAGAACAACCGGTTGCCGTAGAGTTTAAACGTTTTAATGATGAGTTTGCTGCTTCGCTGCGAAGCGAAACGAATCGTTTGCAATCAGCTATTGACCAGATACTGAATGCGAGCGGAAAACATGTCCGCCCCTTATTAGTACTTTTGACGGCTAAAGCATGTGGGCAGGTAACGGATAATACGATCAATTCGGCTGTTCTGTTGGAACTGCTTCATACTGCCACACTGATTCATGATGATGTGATCGACGAGACAAAACAGCGTCGCGGGGTTCCTTCCTTGAATGCCATATTCGATAACCGCATTTCTGTCTTAGTGGGCGATTATGTCCTTTCCACCGCGTTGATCCGTTCTATCCAGACAGGTAATCTGCAAATCATAGGTATTGTTTCCAATCTCGGACGCGATCTTTCGGAAGGGGAGATCAAGCAGTTGGAAACGGCCGAAGAAAGCATCATCGACGAATCCTGCTATATGCAGGTGATACGGAAAAAGACGGCCATGCTGCTTTCCGCTTGTGCCGAGATCGGTTCCATCTCTGCCGGGGCATCCGGTGAAATGGTGGAAAAATGCCGTGAGTTCGGCGAATACTTAGGTTACTGTTTCCAGATCAAAGATGATATCTTCGACTACTTCAAAGAGGCGAATATCGGCAAACCGACCGGCAACGATATCCGGGAGGGAAAGGTCACGCTCCCCTTGCTGCACGCGTTGCAGACGGGTAGGAGAGAAGAGGCAGAACATTGCCTTCATATCATAAATGAAAAAGACTTTACCACAGAGAATATAGATTTGCTGATTGATTTTGCGAAAGCGAACGGGGGAATCGAATATGCTGAACAGCGTATGCAGGTATATCATGACAAAGCGGTCGAGGTTTTGATGACACTTCCTGAATCGGAAGCACGCGAAGGTTTGCTGCTGCTTGCCGATTACATCGTAGAACGCCGTAAATAGATTTTCGCGTATTTACTGTCACTCTATCACTTTTTTTCTTGCATCCTTTGTATATCAACATGTATTGAGTGTGATAGATGCCCTTTTCATCTATCACTCCTGTGTCACTCTCTATCACACTGTCTCGTCCTGATTTTGGTTGACTGTGTATTAAAAAAATCCTGTTATAGGTTGT
>OJMK01000502.1_pt1 | contig 40826 bp, 27 predicted proteins | sample 1597201 | NCBI WGS metagenome assembly OJMK01 (sample SAMEA2452125, study PRJEB22498) | human gut metagenome | reverse complement strand
GCCTAGGACCCTGACTAAATATGCGCTCACGAACATCAAGAGCATGAAAAAGTAATTCACGAGACCATCCGTGTTGAGTTTATCCATCAAATGGCGCCATAGTTTCTTAAATTTTACCCAGTACACGGAGAACCAACCTTGCGCTTTCTCGATTTGTTTTTCGTAAATTTTTTGGTTAATTTTTTTACATAGTTCAATTTTTTGATCTCGTAATTTTCCAAGTTCTTCGTTGATATTTTTTGTCTTTGTCGCTACAAAATACTCAAATCCCCTAGTAACATAATCAACTCCAGTCGTGAGTGGACGATAGGAGCTTATCAAGAAAATAAAAAGGAACGGGAGAATTAATGAATCAAATTCAAGGTTGTTGCCTTTTTGTAATGATCGGATGATCTTCATTCCGACATAAAATATCGCACCCAAGCAAATGATAACAATACAATAATTTAGAAAATCATTGCCAAAATCATTGGCTACTGTATTTTTTAAAGTATCAATTTGTTTGGTGATATTGGAAATATAATTATTAGAGATTTTGCTTAAACGTTCTGATAATTTAGGTTCCTCGGATGCCCGCGATACCCCAAAGATGAATAATGCGATAAGAATTAGAAAGATTTTTCTCATATTTTTCTTTTATAGAATTTGTAATAATGATCCTAAAAATGCCGTGAAAGCCAAGGTTACAATCCAGTGAAATATATGTGCTGAAATACTGTTTTCTTGTTTAAGAAATAGCTTTAAACAATAGCCGATCACGCTAATAAAAGCGATTATTCCTACAATAAACCACCAGATATTACGTAGTTCTATTATAAATTTTTTAGAACCACTTATAGTCTCTTCATAATTTTGCTTTGCTTGTTCTTGCTCTAAATCATAGTTATAAATGCCGCTAAAGCATTCTCGTGCTATTTCATCGTTAAGTTTTTGTGTATAAATGCGTCCGGCTTCTTCATCTATTTCAGATATTTCTGTTTCAATATAGCCATTTAGGGCTTCTAGTTCTTTCTCCACTCGTTCAACTTCTTTCTCCCGCTCTGCTTGATCTGCCGTGGTCCAAATTTTAATTAGGGTTCCGGTTAATTCTTCAATCTTTTTCACCAAGATATCTAATTGTTGAACCGCTCTTCCCATGTCATTCAAACGATAACCGTTCTGATTTAAATTTTCATACGTGCGTTTAAGCCTTTCAATTTTGTTGACAACATCAACTCCTTGTTTTACCACTTTTGCTTTTCTAGCGATGCTGCTTGCCCTAGATGTTAACGTGCCATCCTTTGTTTCTTTAATTAACTTGAGTATATTTCCCAATGCGGCCGTAAGCTTGTAATTGTAGTTCTTGTTTAGCGTTATTAGCTCGTCCATTTTCATGTTTGTTCCGAACATTTCCTGTTGGACTCCCGTGTTCCCCACGTAAGGAACGGCTGCCAAAGCTTTGTTCACTACACTCGACATTAGTGTTTTTACTTGTCTTTCTGCAAGCTGTACGGCCATGCGGGAATCAAGATCGTTGAGAGCTTCGAATGAGAAATCTTTTTCCCTTACATCTTCGTTTTCTTTCAAGATCTGAGCCTGAATATTACTCGATATGCTAACGAGTAGGACTATAAATAGTATGTGTGTTTTCATTACATAGGTTTTAAAACGATATCAACTGCTTGATTGAATTGTAGTTTCTTTCCTTTCTTTTCGGATTGTTTTATCTCATCCTCAATTTTGTCTGTTAATTCTGCGACAATGTACCGGATTGCCTCGTAATATGATGAATTTAAGTATTTTGCAACTTTTTTAATGCCTAACTTTTCTTCTTGTCGTGATGTACAAATAAGGTATTCGGTGTAACTTAGCTTTAAAGAATAAACGGCAGCAGGCCCATTTGAATATGAAACAAAGAAATCCCGACTATTATCTGTTTTATTTTTGTTTAGCGAGAGAATTAAAGCTTTCTCGTGGTCTGTAAGACCTAGTAGTTGCTGTAAGGCATCGAAACGTTTTGCGAGCAAACTTTGAGATAGTAATATTTTAGTCGGACAGTTATTGATTATAGAGTTCTTGATTATGTTGCTAGAAATCAAGTCTTCAATTTCCTGAGTCACGAAAATTGGTTCCCCGTTTAGCTTCCGAATGGTCTTGATTAATTCCTGAAAGAATGTTTCCATCTGGGGATTTACAAGTACTTTCCATGCTTCATCCAATAATATCTCTTTTCTTCCTGGTAAGTTGAGCTTCGCCATGATTGTATCCATGATGATAAATGCCATGATCGGGAAAAGCTTCGTGTCCTTTATTCCGCTTATTTCGAACACGACAAGTTTGTATTCGAGTAGAGAGAGAGGATCGTTTGAGTTCAAGAGACACTCGTCTTTCCCTCCCTTGTAGTAAGTTTCAAGAACATACCGGAATTCGTTCATGTTAAAATTAATGTCAGGGTTGACTGAAAACGTGTCTTGATTCGTCACGTACTCGTAAAACGTGTTGAAATTCCGGTTTGAGATAGAGGCTGCGTAATAGGAATCTAACATACGTTCGAGGGTGGAGTTTTCGGTTTCGCTGAAAATACCAGTAATGCCCTTCCAGAGTATTCTTAATATTCCAAGTAAAGTTTGTGTTTTTATTGTGGTTAGTTTACCCTGAACTAGATCATATTTGTTTAATAGAAAGGGATTAAATGATAATGGATTTTCAGCCGTGATCACGATAAATTTGCCATTGTAAACATCACATAGCCCTTCATACGAGTACCCCATATCAATGATGACTACATTCGCTCCCGCATCCAAATTGCTTTTGGTAAAATAATTCATCAGTACTGATTTGCCGGAGCCAGATGAACCGATCACGAATTTATTTAAATTTTCTATCCATCCGCATTGAAAAGGAGTGTCCGATATATCAATAGCTAATGGGGTTCCTGTAAAACGATCCGTCAACTGGAATGTGGTTTTGCATTCTGTATTACGTTGTAAATCATCTAGTAAAAGAAAACAAGTCGCTATCTGAGCCGTGGTCTTAAAGCGCATTTCTTTAAAAATGGAGGCCGTACCTCCTGGTGTTGATGCGAAAAATAGATTGGCTTTGTTAAGGACTGAAATTTTGGGTACAATATTTAGTGCCTTAAGAGAATTTACAATATCTAGTCTTCTTTGTAAAAGAATTTCTGGGTTTTCAGCCCAGGTGATAATATTAACGTGACAATCGACAATTTCACCCCCGTATCTAGCTTGTGTTTCCAAAAATTCATTGGTATCTTCTGCCGCAATACGATTCTCCCGGCTAACGGAGGCAAAGTTCTCAAGGAGCGTAACCCTTGACTCAAGGTCTTTTTTCTCTTTTTCTGTGTCTCCTTTTGAAATTATCGTGTTTATTATATGTGGAAATTTTAAAAAGGGGCCTAATCTTGTCATTGTATTCATGTGTAAGCGGGAATCTTCCGTGGAGAATGGTTTGTAAAATTTCGTTGGAGAGATTGAAAGGGGTAAGCAATCCAAGTCCGGAATTGATATTATTTCTACGATATTATGTCCGATTTTTAGAGCGTGTGACCTCTTCGAGAAAGTAATGTCTGAATATACGTGCTTATCCAGGTATATAGACTTTGCTACAACTCCATCTATGCCTAAAAAATTGTCAATGGTTAATTGTTGAATATCAAAACAATTGTGCTCCTTTTCTTTTTTCATGGTTGCTTCAAACTGAGAACAAAATGTCGTGTAAGCTTCAACAAACTTTTTAATACCTTCCTTTGGTATGCCAAAACTCCGTATCGCATGGAAAGATGAATTGTTAACGATACTAGCATTGTGGATTTGTGGAGGAATTGCTGTGAGGTAGACATATGATTCTTGGCAAATGATTTGTTTGCCGGTGAACATTTTTTGTCGTTCTTTTTCAAGATAGGTATTCCCCGGTAATTGTATTTCTTGTAAGGTAAAAAAATCTTGTTTATGTAACCTACAGTAATTGGGTAAAGAAGATATCATGTTCGTGAGCGCTTTGTGGATATAATTGTAATAATTTAGTTCTTTAGTGAAAATAGGGGGCATTTGGATTTTGAAACCAACTGTCATTTCACCATTCCGACCAAGAAGAATATTATTGTCTGGGTCGATGTCTATAAAAGGTATTAAATCATTTATTGTTGTTTCCATTGTTTCCATTGTTGATTTTAATTTTCCGACTCTGGCAGATTATTATTTCAGCTTGTTTGCGAGCCCCAAGCAATAGCATTAGATTTCTTATGCCATACTTTTTTGATAGGAAAGTTGACACGACTCCCGTTAACATGAAGAATATAATGGAAAAAAGAGTTGCCACGATCACGTTCAATAGAGTATTTAATATCATTAGAATGATGAAGGAAAACAAGAGAGAAGCTAGTAAAGTGAAAACGAAAAAACCTTCAAGACCGAATGCCTTAATATTTTTTTGAATCTTCTTGTTAACGTCATAGATTATGTACTCTTGTTCGATCATGCCGTGAATAAACTAGTTATTACACCAGCCGCCGCGATGAAGGCCGCTACCATGAGCCAACGACCAATTTCTCCGCCAATTTCAACTCTCTCTCCTTCTTGTTTGGTTAGGATTTTAATGACAATTTTTACGACTCCGACAGATAAGACGATAAAAGAAGCAACGTAAAGGATCTTTTCTATCCACTCTTTCCATGCTGTGGCTTCTTCATACGCTTTTTCAAAGATGGATGCTCCCCCATCAAGTTGTTGACTGTAAACGAGATTGTAGGTTAATAGTAATAGAAGTGTGATTACGATTAGTCTAATGTTCTTTTTCATGCTGGTAAGTATTATAATGATTAATTATTTTGTTCTTTTTTTGCCGTGATGTCATTCACGATTTGTTGAGCTACATGTTCGCCTTCCTTGAAGGTTTTTTCTAATTTTTGAGGGGATTTTGAGGAGATGCTAGAATGTAATAGCTTGGATGCTGTTTCTTCGATTTTTCTTTCTTGAATGGTCGTTACCGTTTTAACAATATAGGAATTCGCCAGGTTATTAAAATATTCAGTAAAATTGGTTACTCCTGAAAAATCAAGTTCCCCGAATTCGGAAAATGGAATGTCTCCTTTTAATAGTTCTTCCTCCGGGGTAAGTGGGTATTCGCGTTTGACATTCTCGCTCCCAATAATTTCAGAGACAAAACCCTCTTCAGCATTTAAATCTACTCCTTCAAGTGCCATGACTTTATCAAATAAAATTATATTATATTGTTTCAAGTATTGAAGAATGTATTGTCTTGTATCATTGTTTTTTATCGTCTGTACAAACTTTGCTGTTTTTAATGCCTCGTTGGAACTTCCGAGTAAACAGGCAATCGCGTGAATGCTCGGGTCTATGCAATTGTCTTCTTTTAACTCAATTTCTGGTGGTTGAATTGTAATGAATTCATCATCCCGTCGAGGTCGTATAATGACCATTATGGTCGTGTAATACAGAATCAGTAATATTACAATAGTGATAATTAAAGTCATAAATTATTTTCTTTTAGTATTTTATCTAATAATTGTTCGATGAACTTTGATATGGATAATTGGGATTGATGTAATTTGATCACAGCTGAGATTCTATCCGTAATTGCCCGGGAAATTCTTATTCGAGTTGTTTTACCGTTAGCTGCATGTAAAATGTCTTCGATGTGGTTTGTTGAATTGTTCCCCTGTGAAACATGATTCAGTATAGCTAAGGTGCTTTTATCTATTTGTTCTTCCTCTACAGGTTCCCGCTCGCTCCCTGGCTTGAATTTGTCTTCAATAGAAATATTCCAGTCAATGCTTTTTTTACTCATGTCGAATGGTCTTTATGATACTGTCAATCAGTTTTGCGGCTTTTGTATATCGAAGCAGTGGTTCCGTGTTAAAAACTGTCGAACACGTAAGGTCGTTCTGGTACATAACTCTTTCATCCACGTAAATCGGGGTTCCATCAGGTTGTGTTAGAAATTCGAATCCTTTTTTAGCGGAAGAAAGGTAGAGACTGGACATTTCTTCTCGGTGTTGTTTGGAGTTTCTTACTTTGTTGAAAAAAAGATATACCGCCTGTAAATTCGTGTTCGGAGAATTCTTAAATTTCTCTTTAAGATTATATAGACCTGCCGCTGTTGCGAGTGATTTTATCCCGGACTTCGCATCTGGTTCCATTGGTACAAAAATATAATCAAAAGTTAGCATTACATTTAGGAGCATCCTGTCTTCCAGACTACCGGGTAAATCGTATAAAACAACATCATAATCTTTAGCCAAAATATTTAGTTTATTATAATCTTTTTGTATGGTCTTGTCATAAATAGGCACGACATCGAAAGTTTTAATCCCAGTTTTGGCAGCTGTTTTTTCAAATTGAATAGCCCACGCTTTTTCTTTTGTAGTAAGTTCGTCTCCAATTTCTTTCTTCCTTTTAATTTGTTCAAGGAGTTTTAGTTCCCGTTCCCTATTCGTAAGAATGGAAATCTGTGGTACGTTACAGTCCACCACTAAAACTTTTTCGGCATGATAATAACGTAACCTGTTTGCAAGAATCATTGTAAATGTGGATTTACCAAGACCGCCTTTTTGGGTCATAATACTTATTCTGAGCATATTTTGATGTTTTAATGATGTGTAAAAATATGATGTGAATAAGTGAATTTTGTAATTATACATACATGAACATCAATGTAATACACATACTTTGTGGGGAAGTTTAAAGCATTCAGATTCCCCTTGAGGTATTTTTGTTATGCCATTAAACGAGGAATATATTGTGGTACAAAAAAGGAACACGAAAAGGGCTTTGGACGTGTTTTGGTTGGGTAACAATTCAGGGTATGATATTGGTCTCTCTTTTGGTATTTCACTAGGTGACGGGAGTGGTACTTCAAAGGGATTCTATTTATGTCTTTATTGGGGTAGCAATTAAGGGTTAGTATTGAGTAGTGATTTAGGTATTATATCGGGATACAAGAAAGGTGCCTTGAAAGGGTTCTATTCATGTCATTATTCGAGTAACAATGTAGGGTAAAGTTAAGGGAACAATTCTGGTTCTATATTGTGACACATGGAAGGTACTTCAATAGGGCGTTATAAATGTTTTTATTTTGGGTGTAATTTGGGGTAAGAATTAGGAGTCAATCTTGGTGCTGAGTTTGGGAACACGAAAGATACTTCGTTTGGGTTTTATTCGTGTCTTTATTCAGGTAACAAGTTCGGGTATAATTTAGGAGCTTTTCTCGGTTCTGTATTAAGGAACAAGAAAGGTACTTGTTTATAAGTTTGTGTTTGTGTATGTATCTGATATTGAAGTGTGTATTTGTGTTTGTGGGTGGAGCGTATTTGTTAGTTTTGTTGAAACGGAGTTTCAAAGCAAGGTAGAGATTTGTATTACAAATCTACTTGCCCGCTTCGGGGACAGCTATACGCACTCAAGTATAAAATTATGGAGAAAGAACAAAGTACGGGAAGGGAATTGCGTGTTACAATCGTGTGTTGTCGGTTTACTAGTAAGGAAATCGATGATCTCAAGAAAAAGTATGATCAAACTCGTTACCGAAGTTTAAGTGCTTTTATCCGTGATCTTGTTCTACGGCCGAATGTCGTTAAAAGAATAATCGCAAGAGAACAACAAAAATTATCTATTCAAAAATTAGAAGAACTAAGACGAGAGATTGGATATGTCGGAAACAATATTAATCAAGTGGCTAAAAAAGTAAATTCACAAAACTTTGCTGGTAAACACGAACTGACATCTATATTCCACGAGCTACAAAAAATACATGATATTATGGAAAGATTATGATCGCGAAGATTAAAAAGGGGAAATTTTTTAAAGGAGCTATTTTTTATAATGAACTAAAAGTAGAGAAAGGAGATGCCATGCGTTTGGGGGCGGTGGGGTTTAATTCTGACAATCCTAGCAAGGAAGCAATAATTATGGAATTCTCGGATATGCAAACGATGTGTCCCATTAAGCAACCCGTTTTTCACGTCTCTCTTAATTTTGCCCCGGGGGAATCTCTAAGTGATGATTCTCTAAAGGATATTGCTTATGAATACATGACACGAATGGGCTATGATAATACCCCTTATGTAATTTATAAACACATGGATGTGGCTCACCAACATATTCATATTGTCAGTGCTAACATAACGTTGAACGAGAATGGAAAGTATCGAGGAATAGATGTGTTTCGAGATCATATACGCAGTGAGAAAATTTCTCGGGATATGGAATTAAAATACAATCTCGTGGTTGCGACGGAAGAGGAAAGAAGAAAAACGAAAGTACAAACTTTTATTCAGGGAGAGCCGGAAGTTTGTACATATGGAGAAGAGCCAACCTTTGATTATTTAAAACGAACGGTTGATTTCGTTTTGTCTGAACGGTTGTTTTCTAATTTGAGTAAGCTTAATATGCAGTTGAACAAGTACAATATACGATGTTATGCGAATACTTCCCGAACGGGAGAGAAATACTATAAATTTACTTGTATTGATGCTACAGGAAAAAGTGTCGGGGTTGGGGGAACGGTCAGACAGCTTAGATTGACGTGTGGTAGGGATGATATCGAACGATTATTTCAAGAAAATTCTGCCAAATATGATTCTTTTCACTCTGTTATGAAGGGGTTGTTGAAAAAATACATTACCATGTCCGAATTTGATTTGAAAGAGGCGTTACGAGTTAATTCTTGTGAGAGTGATTATAACATGATCCGGAATTTTATACCCAAGAATTTTGTTGATTGTATTACCGTGAAGCGAGAGTATTTTCCTACTTTCTTGCGTACGGTAACTGCTTTTAGAAAGCAAAATAGAATATACCATGAAAGTAGTTTAATAAAGAATCCTTTTAAACTTCTCGAACTTGAGAATTATGTTTTGAGCAATCTAACAAGTCTTAGAAAACAGCAAGTGGAGATTCTTTACAGGTATTACCGGGACTATAAGTTGAAGTTTTTACCTGCTATTGAAGAAAAAGAAAAGAATAAAGATATATCATGGGTAAATAAAGTTATAACTTTTTTGAATTCCCTTGACTTAGGATATATGGACAAGATATTGTTAATGGAAAAGCTTGGGATATGTATTCGAGATAAGAATGTAGAGATATATAATAATGTAGATCAGGTTGTTCATGTTATATCCAGGGATGATATTCTTAAGGTAAATGGAAATTCCAGGGAGAGAGCCAAGTATAGAAATGAAATCAAGGATTTGGCGGAAAAGGATCTGAACATACTAAAGAAGTGTATCAATGGAAAAATTTCAAAGATTGATATCAAATATCTACTGGCGAAAACTAAAGTTATGAAACAACAGGGTACGAATCAGACGAATTTATTCGCCGGACTAATCCCTAGTTTAAGTGATTTAAGGCAAAGAGGTTTATTGAAGTGGGATGACGAAGAAGAGGATGATGTAGAAAGAGAGGAAGAAATTCAAGTGAAAAAACATCGGAATAGACCACGATAGTAAATGGTGGGTTTTACTAGAATTTCATTAATCGTTCGAGTAAGGGCTATTTTCATTTTAGTTTGAATGAAATACTTAATTGATAGTATAACCGAGAAAAAGTAATTATATGTTCCAAAAAATGAATATTGATGCCTTTTCTGCTATGCTAAAAGAAAGTTTGCCAGACATATGAATTAGAGCTGAACAACGTAAGATCTCTTCCTTTTCTTTATCATCGTGATATTTGTCTAACCAATTCGGTTTTTGTTTAATTATTTTTTCCCTTTGCGTTCCATTTTCGTTGAGATTGGTTATGTCGATTTTTAATTTCATGCTGACTTTTGATATATGTGCTTTACGGAATATGATTACTCTAGTACCTGTATTTGCTAGGTCATTTGTTGTATATATGTGAGTTCCTTTTCCCGTGATCCCGACCAAATTATCTTTAAAGATCGTTTGGAAATCTTGAATGTTATAAACCCAATCAAATATAAATGGATAGTTGATAAACAGGACAATCCATGTTTCGTCGAGTTCCATAATCTTCTCCTTGAAATTGGTTTTATCTATTAATTTTGCCTCTGGATTTTGTTGGGAAGCTACTCTGATATAATTTTCAATGTGATAATTGATTTGGTTCAATATTATTTCGCTAAAACCATGAGAAAATCCAAAATATAAGCCGTTATCATTTTTTGCAAGAAATGATTTTTCAATTAATCTTTTATCACCAATATTCACTTCGAATTTTTTTGAAGATTCATCTAGTAATGTTTCTTGTAGTATATTCAGCCAAATAGAACGATCTTGAATATCAGCACGTATGGATTCTTCAAATGCCTTTACTTTTTCCTTGTCTAATTTTTGCTGTTTTTTCTCCTTATTTATGCTTTCGGTAATTTGTTCGCTGATATTTTCTAGAAATTTAATGGCATCCACTCTGTTTTCTTGAGTTAGACCGATTGCATTAATAATGTCGCTTTCATTATAATCATCGGAGAGAATGCTTTTTATATCACAAATACATATCTTATCATATTCCAAATCTTGCTTATTTGCATCACTATCTTTCCTGTATTTAGTTTTTAAATGATTTGTCCTAACAAGATTACAAACAAGTAATGAAATATATTTCCTGAACCAAAGTTGTCCATCGCTATGTCCTTCCCAGATGTTGAAAAAAATGGGTATAAAAGAAGGATAATTCTTATACAGCTTTAATAATACGTTGATATCAGTAGGGACAATATCTTTATTTATATATTGTGTTGTTGAATTATCTGGTTGGTTGTATTTTAATATGTACTCAATGAACCCGTATTCAGTTCTAAAGAGGCAATAGGCTCCAAGTATGGTAACTGTAAAACTAATATGATTATACCTGAATTTTTCATGAATAGTTTCTTGAATCCTGACTTTTTCTTCTTCATCTTCTATATGGGCTACAAGTTTTTTTAGAGTTTCAAATCTTTGTGGGAAAATTGTTCCCGGTAGTTCTTCTTTGATTTTTTGAATCGTCTTTGTCATTTCTGAATTTTCACTATACAAGTCATCGTTGTGAAACCACAATTTATCAATTGTTGCAGCTATAAAAGATTCAAAAATGATTCTATTTTTAGTTTTAACCACAATCTTCATGGTCGCTAATAAATAGATGTCAAGAATCGGAAGTAGGCTAGGAGATAATTCAGGATCACTTAATAAACTTGTATACCAGTCCCATGTACAGGTTTGTGCGTGTGGAATGGAGTCGGCTGTTTTTTTATTAATGTCATTTGCCATCCTTTGATACAAGAAAAATAAAGGTTCAAATTCTTTTTTGTTCAGTATTTCCGGATTACCTTCTAATCGATAGAGCAATATATCTTTAAGTAATTTATGGTACTCGATAAGTATGCCAAACGTCTCATCAGAAGCCTCTCGAAATGTTTTTTTCCAACACGAATATGTACTGAGATAATATTTTGTAAAAAAAGATTTTAAATAATTATCACTGCCGAGTGTTTGTCCAGAATCCCCGATTGGAGTATTGAGGTTATCTAATACACCCAATAGTAGATTCGTTTGTTTTTTTATAATTGATAATAAGTTAACGTATGAACCGGATTTAAGTTTTGTCTGTAATACTTGATTATACATATCCATATAGTCCAATAATTCTTTTGTCGGTTTTTTTTGTTCAAGTAAAGAATCTACCTTGTCTGTTATCTTTTGGATTACCACGTGATCTGTATTAATGATATATTCTGTAAATACCTTCCAAAATGAATAAAAAGCGTATACTGATTGCAAACACATAATGAAGATTGATGTAAAGGTTAATAATTTCCATGTGTGTGTCTTATATGTTGAATAGAAGAAATATACTACTATTGTAATACTGAGAAATATGAGAATTCGAAACATTCGTTTGTATGATTTCTCTTCTTTGAAAATATTGGAAATGTATTGATTGTTATAGGTGCTCAGTGTCTTACCCACATTACCGATTATAATAGGAAATGCGACTCCAATAATTCCAATAAAGATAGCGATGACAGCACTTAAGAAGTTTTCAGTAGTGGTAATGCTTTTCCATGTTTGAAACAAATTTGGGATAAAGAAAATCCCAAACATAATGCAACTCAAGATAATACATATATTGTCATGTAATTTTTTTTTCATAAAACAGCTATTAGTAAAAACGCTAAATTAATAAAAATTAAAAGAACTATTCAAGTATATTCTTCAATTAATTTCCATAAATATAAAGTCAGGTAGAATAAAAAGGCTTTGAGAATTATAGGCAAAAATAAGTGCTTTGAAGCGGAAGAATAATAGTTTGAAGCGGAAGAGGCAACATCGTCTGATGTTTGAAGATTAAAATTTTGATTATAATAGGATTTTGATAAGTATTTGTTGTTTGGAAATCCATCAAGTTTTTCTTGTTTCATAATGAAAGATATTACAATGTTATTTATTGATATATGAATGCGAATAGCTTTTAAAAAGATTTGTGATGGATAAAATTTGTCGTAATTTAAAAATTATTATCTTTGTAGTAGAGAATAAAAAGGTATGCTCATATTCGTGAGGTGCGAGTTGATAGAAAACAGATTACTAACTATTAACTTGGGTTGCGATGAAAAATGTATTTTATTTAGCAAGGCTTGGGAATTAACTTCTGAAAGTTGTTCGGTTTAATTTCTCGTGGAAAAATCTACGGCTGATTTTATTTTACCTCTGATACGTGACTGACAGGCAAATGTTTAAATACTTTGCCTTGAATTGTAGTGTGATTGTGGTTAATATTCAATGAATTAGCTTTTGTGGTTATACTGAAAAATGGTTAATCGTTATCAAGTATAATCAATCTACCTTAATTACTAATAGCAGTATTTATGAAAAAAATCATCATGTTATTGTCATTACTTTCGTGTTCAATATATGAAGACTTTGCTCAGAATAAAGTTTCAGATTTTTACGAAAGAACCTATCCCCCGATCTTGGAAAGTTGTACAGCTTCTCCTGTAATGGCCCGTCTGTTTTCATACGATGAATTCTCGTTTCGGCATTCAACAGGTCAAGTTGATATTCAAATTCCCATTCATGAATTGACAATGAATTATTTATCGATACCAATAGGGATATCTTATAATTCTTCAGGGATCAGAATCCAAGATAATCCCGGAATTATCGGTTATGGTTGGTCGTTGAATTGCGGGTTTAAGATCTCTCGCTCTATCAGGGGAAAGGATGATTTAGAATATCCCGTGATTCAAGATAAAGTGATAGATTTTTGTAATTCCACGGCTCTTGACGGGGACTACATCAGGCAGCTTACTAGAATAGCCCCTGAAGACTCGTATAATGTCCCGAATGCCTGGGAGGATAATAAAATGGACGGGCAATACGATATCTTTAATATAGAACTACCTAATCTAAGTGTTTCGTTTATCCTAGAGTATAATAATGGCATTTACTCGGCACGTCCGATAAACCCAACCCCTTTGTCTATAAAATTGTTAACTAGGCAAAAAGAGGAGACGAGGAAGATTGACGCGACTAAGACATTAACAAGACGATACACGGTTTTGTATGGAATTGAAGTGACTGATGATAACGGAATTTGTTACAAGTTTGGTGAAACAGAACAACGGGATAGTCGGGATCAGAACAAGTATACCGAATACAATAAACCCTCGACTCGTGCTGGTTTGCTAAAAACGGCCTGGATGTTACGGGAAGTAGTTATTGGCACGAATAATATTGTAAGATTCAGTTATAAAGATGCTGTTGATTATTTCGATTTTCAACCAACAATTATTACTACTGTAATGCATCAGAATTTTTCGATTCAAGATCCGAATGCGGGCTCGCAAAATGATTTGTGGATTCTTACTGGTAATCCCAATGCGGCAATCCATGATGAGAATCATATTGAATATAATATGAATTTAGCGTGGATTCGTTACAAGAATAATGGATATGAAGATGTGCAAGGCACGCTTGAACCCAATTATTTTAAACTTATAAAAAGTATTAGTAATTCGGGGGTTGAAATTGAATTCAATTATGATAGTATACAAAAGATCGGTAATCCCGAACTTCCAAGTATCTCTTCCTATTATAGACAAACCCTTTCCAGTCTGAATGTGTTTTCTAAGATTAACAACATTAAGAACGGAAAAATTAAAGAAGTCATTTTTTATAATTATGAAGGATTTTTGGATAGTTTGTCTATCTCGGGAAATGGGAAATACAAGTTCTCGTATGATCGCGGAGATAAAAATTTCTCGATAGACCAGTTTCAAAAAGCGATTGATTGGTGGGGATATTGTAACGGGAAAAATAACGTCTCAAGCCTACCTCGGGATGCTAGCGGGAACAATGAGAGTAGAAGAGCTCCTGATTCCCTGTTCACCAAAGTAAGGGCTTTGGAAAGGATTGTTTACCCGACTGGCGGGAACGTCAAGATAAATTACGGGACACATATTTTTCAAGATGGTTCATATGGAGGAGGGCTACGGGTTGAATCCTTGGAGACTTTTGATCCCTCTTCAGGCAAGATGATCACGAAAAGGTTCAAGTACGAGAATCCGAGGTATTCCGGGATTCCAGTAGGGGTAACAGAGTGTAGTTCTCGATATAGAACACACTTGTATGCTGGTAAAGATATAACGTTAGTATTTTCGGTAGGGAATGGACCAAGTTACCATGCCTTTGCTTATGAAGTTGATATAGATGTATGGTCTACTTTCACGTTCCCGGTTGTTTACACTCCTTATACATCTTTTAATGCCTGGTACGAGAGAGTCACGGAAGAGAATGAGGAAGGCAAAATTGAATACAAGTTTGAATATTTACCAACAGCATTAGATCCCGAATTCTTAGATGGAACGATTGATTATACCATGAGTCACCGAGAACCGTCTTTAACAAGCCAGCGCATTTTCAAGAAGAACGAGACCGGGGAATTTGAATTGGTTAGGTCGGTGGAGAACACGTATACCCGTGATTTCGTACCTTTTTACGAGGTGAACGTGGTAAATTCATATCGAGAAATGTCTACTTACGAGGGGATAAACAGGAGAGGCTCATACGAGGATTTATCCGAATTGAATTTTTCGTTATACCCCTCACGTGTTATGCGAACTTTGGCTATCGGACAAGTTTCTCTCAAGAAGATGCAAGAAACATCGTATTTTCAAAATGACAGTACCTCGATTATCACGAATTATCTTTACGACAGGGAGCGTCCATATAATTTAGTAGTTAAAACTATATTTCCTAAAGACCGTGATCTTATCACTCAAAAATACTATTACAGTAACAACCAGCTTCCAGAAAACAAAGGCATTAGCGCTACAGATCACGGGCTAGGTAATTGTACTACACATAAAACGACCGTGATCCAGCAGGAGACACGTCGGAATAACAAGCTTGTCAGTAGTAGTTTGACTTATTTCAAAGGTGTTGTTAATTCTGCCTTGAAAGTACCTAAAGAAAAATATTACGCTGGACCGGATGGCGTGATGGAAAAGAGAGAAGAGTATCCCAGGTATGACGTGTACGGGAATCCCGTGGAAATCGTTAAAGATAAACATTCGACCATGGTGAGGCTTTGGAGTTACCAGGGGATGTATCCCGTGGCCGAGATAAGAAACGCGACATATCAACAAGTCGAGAATGCGTTGGGAACTCTCGCGGAGACATTACCGGGAGGATGGTTGTCGGATCAGGTTTGGGTAACGTTGAATAGTAATTTAAGATCCTCGGTATATCTTAAAAACGCCATTGTTACAACATATAAATACAAACCTTTGGTCGGGATAATTGAAATGATCGATCCCCGGGGAAAATCCACGTATTATGATTATGACGTGCACGGACGTCTAAAAGAAATCTACATAATAGAAGGTGGTATCAAAAAATTACTCAAGGAGAACGAGTACAAGTATTATAATGAAAAATGATGAATTATGAACGGAATAAGAATAATATTGATTAGTTTGTTGATAACGTTCTTCTTCTTTTGGGAAGTACGTGGTAATCAAGCTGGTTTTCCAACACGAGGTGAACCCGATGAAGGAATGATACTTTGCGAGAATAATAATTTAAATGATGAAACACCCACGTATGATTATCATTTACAAAACGATGTTGTGGTTCTGGTGTTCAAGGCGGTATGGTGTGGGCCATGTCGAATGTTGGAATTGACGATATTGAAAGAATTGGAATTGTATTTTCAAGAAGATCCTGTAAGTTTTATCTATATTGATATTGATTCTTTACCGGAGGTTGCCGAATTTTATGAAGTAACAAGTTTGCCTTTCATGGCATTTTACAAGAACGGGGAATTAAAGGAGAGTACCGGGCTTAAACCAAAGGAAGCTGTTCGACAGATTATACTGGAATTACTTCAAAAAACTTATATTCCCCCGTTGGCTTCTGTTCTTGAAAATTACACGCTTACCCGTGATTATCAATATATGTCCGGGAGTCAATATCTTGAAACCATGCAATACGTTGACGGTTTGGGACGTGAACTCTTGACACTTACCAAGGGTATTACCCCGGGTAAGCAGGATCTCGTGAGCTTGATCGAGTATGATAATTTAGGACGTAAATATAGAACATGGCTGCCGGGTATGTTAACTGCTACACGGGAAGGAATTCATCTGGATAGCTTGAAAAATTCCATGATTTCATCTGAACTTCACGGTCGAGATGCGAATCCCTATTTAGAAATAAGGTACGAACCTTTTTCCATGGAAAGGGAATCGAAAGTTTACAATGCTGGCGAGAGTTGGTATAGTCACGATAAGGCTATCGTTACCGAGCGTTACTTGAATAGTATTTCTTACACGTGTCCTTTTTATCATCTTACTTTTTCTGGATCTACTTACGTGATAAACAGGAATGGGGATTATCCGGCCCGAGAATTGTTCGTGACGAAAACTCTAGATGAAGACGGGAATATTTCTTTAGAGTTTACTGACAAGATGGGACAACTGGTAATGACCCGTGGAGTAAATGGCGAGAAAAGTTATGACACGTATTATATCTACGATAATATCGGGAATTTATGCGTGGTGTTACCTCCCAAGGCCACGCTTGCTCTCGGAACGAATGGTTCATGGAATGAAGCGGATTTTAACGTGCGTGGGTTGTGTTACTTGTACAAGTATGATTCGAGAAATCGATGTGTTGCTAAAAAGTTACCGGGGATTGATTGGGTTCTGAATGTTTACGATTGTATGGACCGGATCGTGATGACTCAAGACGGGAATCTTAGAAAAGAGCGTAAATGGTTTTATTACGTGTATGACGGATTGGACCGTTTGATAAAACAAAATATCGTCTCGAATACAAGCAATTTATCAAGAGATAGTATTCAATCGTTATATGATAGATGGTTAGATAACGCATTTCCCATGTTAGATGTAGACAAACCACTTCAGGGGAGTATCTTCACAGTTTATGCCAAGCTACAAGAAATAGGGTATGATAGTTATGACGGTTTGTCCTCCGGAGGGGAACTTGCATTCCAACCGGTGAGTAATATCGTGCTCGCGAAAGAGATGCAAGTCAAGGGACTTGTGACACGAGTGAAGTTGTATGTTCTGGATGACAAGTTGGGAACAGCCACTCTCAATCACTTGGAGAAGGCGTATTATTATGACGATAAGGCCCGTGTTGTTCAAGTCGTGACAAGAAACAAGTATGATCGGATAAGCCGTGAAAGCTACAAGTACGATTTCAAGGGCAATATTCTTGCCCGCCACGAATATCACGAGACAAGTTCTTCCCGAGGAGATTCTCTACTTGTTACATTCACTTATGATCACGCTTCACGTTTGAAATCTTCTACCGCACGTTTAAACGGTGGTTTACCTGCGATCATGACCTACTCCTATGATGATTTGGGACAAATGATAATGAAAAAATTTGGAAACGGGGCTAATGCTATAAATCAAACCATGAAATACAATATCCGGGGATGGCTAGAGAAGTTATCGAGTGAAGTATTTGAAATGCAACTACGGTATAACACACCTTTATTAGCGGGAACAAAAGCAAGTTACTCCGGTAATATCACTGAATGGGAATGGGTTCAAAAAACGGGACAGGCTGATAGAGCTAACACGTATACTTTTAGCTACGATTCATTATACCGCTTGAACGAGACGAGACAATATATCGCTGGGATCTTGAACAACCAATATGTTGAAAAGGGTATCCAGTATGATGAAAATGGTAATATATTGACAATGCAGCGTACCGCTAACGGTAACCTTGTGGACAATCTCTCGTACGTGTATTCCGGAAATCAGTTGGCAAGCTTGAAAGAGAGTACGCGTACTTCTCCCGTGGAAGACATTTATTTGCCGGGTAGTACTCTAAACGGAACGTACACTTACGATGAAAACGGGAACATGATTTCAGACAGTCGGAAGGCTTTGAAGTTAGAATATAATTGCTTAAATTTGTTGAAAGATGTCAAGACCACTAGCGGGGAGTTGAAAGCGAGATATCGTTACCTTGCTGATGGAACAAAATTAGAAGTACGTGATAACAACGAGATAAATGGTTTTGATTATCTGGGTTCTTTGACATACAAGAAAAGTAGCATGGGGGTGCAATTAGAGTCTGCGAGTTTTGGTGAGGGGGAGATTCGAGCAAATGTTTCAAATGGTGTTGGAAATGAAGTGAATTATTTCTTGACGGATCACCTGGGAAGTGTTAGGGTGATAGTTGATGGAAATGGAGTGGTGAAAGAGCGGAATGATTATTACTCGTTCGGTGCGCGGCATTCAAGAGGTGATTACCCGCAACAAGCAAATAATCGGTACAAGTATAACGGGAAGGAGGAACAGGTGACGGGAGATCTGGATTATTTGGATTACGGAGCGAGAATGTATGATCGTGGTTTGGGGAAGTGGTTTGGTTGTGATCCATTATCAGAAAAGTACTATAATATTAGTTCTTATACTTATACTTTTAATAATCCGATTAACGTTATTGACCCAGACGGCAGAGAGGGAATAGTAGTTTCAGGTTCGCCAGGAGACCACAAAAATCGGGATCATTTTTTAATTAATGGATTAGATAGAGCAAAAAGTGCACGAAAACGCACGGGAAAAGGAGAAGGTACAACTTGGATTATCTATAACGATAAGGATAACGGATTTAAACAGGAGTCTTTGGATAAATATATTGCAGAAGCCAAAAAAGCAGGTATTAATGTGAAAGTTGTTTCAGAAGCAAGTGGTATTGTAGACTATATCAATAATAAAAATGGTGATAATTCGAGGAATGACGATAAAATTTCAAGTTTTTATTATGTAGGACATGCAACACCTGGCGATTTGGATGTTGGTTACCAAGGTTCGGGACAAACTTTTGATCCAAGTGATTTAAAGAGTAACGCATTTAAAAGTAGTGCATGGATAAACGTTGTTGGTGGTTGTCGAACTGCAATAGACGATACTTTTTTGGGGATTACGATCGAAAAAAGTATTATCAGACAATTTTCTGATATTTTAGATTCAAAATCAACAATACATGGTTCCAATGTACGAGTATTTTATCCTGGTGGTGTGGTAACAGACTCGAAACTATTGGAAAAAAATAAAGGAAAAATTGTAACAATAAAAGGAAATCGTAAATAAATATTATGAAGAAAATAATTTTTATATCTGTAATTTTGGTGCTGATTTTTATCGGGTATGCCTATTTTTATTTTAATCCTATTTTTATTGGTGAGGAAAATGTAGAATCAGTGAGTGATTGTAATTGGTCGGACAATTTGTGTAATCCTGTTGAAAATATTGATTTTAGTTACGGAAATAACAAAATCGTAATTTACACGAATAGGACAGATGTACAATTTTTACCTGATGGTATAAAACAAAGAACGTTACTTTATTGTACAGACAATACAGTTATTCAACAAATCAAAAAAAATTTTGTATTTGAATGGAATGTTGAAGATTATGCAGAAACGACAGCATCAGGAAGTAAGATTTATTTTTTCAAAGACAATAGAGTAATATTTCAAAGTCCTATCATTTTTGACGATAATATTTCAATCTATTTTGAAAAGACAGGTTGGGTATTCTCTACAAAGTACGATGTCTTAAAAGATAATTTCAAGAAATTCAAACCAATGTACATCCCAATTGTATTATTGTGATAACGGAACAGCCTACATTTGTAGGCTGTTTTTGTTTTCCGGTAAAATAATAAAAATGCCGTAAAGTGGTAAGAAGAAGTTTTTCTCTTCGTCCCAGAGGAGAAAAATATTCTAAATTTTCACAGGATTCCTTGAAAGCAACGGGTAAATTCCGTTATACCGATCATATTAGGTAAACCAATTAAAATGTTTTGGATTCAATAAATTTCAAAGAAACCAAAGTGTTGGTAGCATTGGTTGATCTAGTAATGACAAAATAGGAAGGGGGCAAGACTTCCCTGGTAATGCACAATTTTTCAGCTTGTTTTTTTCTAAATCGATATAATAATATATTTTGTTATTTTCTATCCTGTCTAAATAAATTAAATCTTCAAATGACGTTAGTATATCCAATTTACGAGAAAATAAATTTATCCTGCATAATTGAAATCCTCTGTTTAAAAATTTTCTCAAGTAAACAGGTAAGTATATGAACTCCCCGTGGTTCAAGCATGGTCCTCCAAATAATTTTTCCTCGAAAGTCTTATTGTCAATTGATAATTTGCCAATTTCCGGACCGCCTTGAACAATTTCTTGTACGTCCGAGTATTCAATAATCTTATTATTGAATATTTTTTTGTGATCGAAGTCCCATGGTGTTTCAAATAAAGTCATCTTGTTATAAATTTTGAATCCTGATTTATTACGTTTTAATATTATTCATCTATTGAAATCAATATTTTCTTCCAAGGCTTGTACAAGAGGGATGTCCAATAGTTTGATTTCAAAAGGATCGTGAGTAATTCTATAAATATTTTTTTCATCATCAATTCCTAAAAAATCACCATCATTGCCTTTTAAATCAGTTAAATGATAAATTTTTTTTTGACCTAATTCAACCGCATAAACATCTGAAGGATTGATTAATTTTAGTTCTGATGTAGTGAATAATTTCTTTATCTTATTATATTGATCTGGCACAAGCATTCTTTTTTGAAAATAGCGTGTATTTATATTTGTCAAATCAATATCAAACGGATCATTACAATTTATAGAATAACCCGCAAGTGTTCCTGAAGCACATCCTATTTTATATTCCAGATATTTTTGAGATATGATATCAAAAACCTGAATATGAACCAACATAAATGATGCATCTCTAGGTCGGTCGTACTTACTCACGATTTCTTTATCGAAACCAAAAGTCATCCAATGAGGGATATTACCCAATCCGGCTTGAACTGTTTTTATAAGTTTTGCATCTATCTGCTCAATGAGTTGATGATATGAGACAGGTAACTTTAGTAATGTATTCTTTAATAAGTCCAATTCCCATTGTTCAACTGTTCTTATTTTTTTGAGCTTCTGAAAATTAAATATACTTCTCCACATATTAATTAAATTTTGTAAACCAATTATATTTCTTAATCCAACCGACTTCAGATTTAATACTAGAACGCAAAAAATTGAACCGATAAGAATCAAGTAAAGAGTGTTGTATCGTGTTTACCTTAATTACATTAATTCGATTATTAACTAACCAATTAGGTAAATCGTAAGTTCTCTGGATCTTTTGCGTTAAGAAAAGATGGTGAAATTCCGTGCTAATTCTCTGTTCTCCAGAAGAGGTCATTATTTTGGCAAGCGTTTCGGTACCACCTCTAGCTGCTTTATATTGAGCAAAAGATTTTCCACCTGACTTTATTGTGGTAAATAGTGACTGACTTAAACCTCCTAATTCAACAACGCCTTCAATTCCTCCTGTTGCTACAAAAAGTAAAGAATTAAGCGTGGCTTGTGTTACGGGGTGCTCTAAAAACGCTTTCTGTGCGTTATGAATACTGTTATTGAATAATTCCTGTTGATACTTGGTTCCTAACGGACTACGATTACTTAATAAGTCGCCCAGTAAATTGTCGTTGTTTAAAATGGTTGTTTTAGCGTCTCTAACCACGTTTGAAATTGATACAGGTACATTTTGATAATAATTGTAATACTTGTCCCCGTAAGACATCGAGAATGAACTGCCTATATTGAAATATGTCTCACCCCCGATCTTCATGGTCGGGAGTTGACTATCTTTCCAGATATACGCACTTTTATCCCAACTTCGATACCAGTCTGTCATCTCTCCATTGGGATCAATGAATAATACCGGGTTCCCATTACAATAAGTATAACCGCTCGTTGAGATATCATTTTCAGCTTTAGGATCAATACAAAACCACCTGATCACCCCGCTATCATACATTCTTGAACCGTAATCCAAGTATTTCAAATCTCCCGTCACCTGCTCCTCCTTCCCGTTATACTTGTAACGATTATTTGCTTCTTGCGGGTAGTCACTTGTAACGTGTTTAGCTCCCGAGGGGTAATAATCATTTCGCTCTTTCACCACTCCATTCTCATCAATAACTACCCTAGTACTTCCCAGGTGATCCGTTAAGAAGTAATTTGTCTCAACTCTTTTACTGCTAGAGTTGTTAGTTAGGATAACTCCATCACCAAAATGAGCCGATTCCAATTGTAAACCTGCACTGTTGCTGCTGTATGTCAAAGAACCCAGATAGTCAAAACCATTGCTACCAGCGTCACGAACCCGTAACTTCGTCCCATCGGCGAGATAATAGTATTTCGCTTTCGTCACGTTTCCTGCCTTGACTTCGCTCAACAAATTTAAGACATTATACGACAAGTTCAAAGCTTTACGACTATCATTTATCATGTTCCCGTTTGCATCGTAAGTGTACGTTCCGTTTAGAGTACTACCCGGCAAATAAATGTCTTCCACGGGAGAAGTACGCGTACTCTCTTTCAAGCTTGCCAACTGGTTTCCCGTGTAATTGTATACTAAATTGTCCACGGTATTCCCTTTGGCCGTTCTTTGCAAGGTCATAATATTACCATTATAATCGTAACTGATTCCTTTCTCTGTATAGTTGTTTGAACAATTAATCCATGATGTACCTGTTTTCTGTTGCTGCGTGGAACCTGTCAATCGATTTATACCGTCATACGTGAAGCTGTACATCAATGTGGCGTTCGTCCCTTGTTGCCATTCCCACTCGCTAATATTACCGTTCCAGTAAGCCGTGTTGCCTCCTTCTGTTTTTTCGTAACGTAATTTCATTTTGAAAGGAATACTTTCTTTACACGTGAGCCAGCCCCGTGGATTGTATGTCATCGATTCTTCTACTTTCCCGTATTTTTTCTTTACAAGCCGTCCCACGATATCATACGTGTAAGAAACTGTGGCCGGAGAACCATTATTTAGCTTTGCCGTAGTGGAAAGAAGCCTTCCTCGTTTGTCATACGAATTCCAGATCTCGAATATATCAGCTTGGTCAACTTTTATTTCATGTTTTTCTCGCTGTTGAATCATGTTGCCGACAAAATCGTACTTCATATCTACTCGACTTACCCGTCCTTGAAGGTTATCGTTTGCGGTTTGGATTATTCGACTTTGGTCATCATAGTACGTGGTGGTCGTTAACCATGTATTTGTTCCCAAAACTCGTGTTTTTATACTTGTTGCAAGTCCAGTCACCACTTCTCGGAACTTACTTGAGTACCCTGGTGTTGCTTGAAACGATAAGACCGAAACATCGGTAGTAGGTTTATACGAATCGTATAAAATATATTGTAGAGGAACACGAGTTCCTAGCGGGACGTAATTTGTCGTGCTTGAAGCTGTATTTTGCAAATTTGCCCGTGATGTTTCCGAAGATATTACTTCTCCGGTTTCAATTACTCGATTTTGATTATCATAGAGTGTGTAACTCCATTTGCGTGTGTCTTCGATTCGCTGTTTACCATCTTGTTTCATGACCAATCTGTCGTTTTGGTCGTAGATCATATAAACAGGGTCACACCCTGGTAATTTTTTTTCAATAAGTCTTCCCCATGAATCATAATCATAATAATAGGCAAGCTCCCGTAACACCGTTTTGTTTATAGAAATTCCATTCAACACTTTGGCACTTGCTTCAGGAGATAATACCCAACGAAGTAATCCTCGCTCGTCATACACGTAATAAGTTTTCAAATAAGTTGAATCATTCACGTTCTTCACTTCGAGTATTACTCTGCCATCTCTCTCCATGTATTTGCTACTCTTGTGTCCATCCTCGTCCACATGTGTTTCCTTGTATAGAGATTGTCCCCGGTAATCGTTTTCATATACTAGATCACCGGAATTATTTACATTCCAGATAATCACGAAATTGCTTGCATTTCTGCCAAAGAGATTTTTTTGATCTTTTGCCCCCGTGTACCAGGAGGCTCCCGGTCCGACTTGTTGAACTACTCGTTCTAGTGGACTATTGTCGTAAAGAAGCATGGAATAAGCATACTTTTGTTCTCTCCGCTCAAGGTAAGAGTAATTGGAGGAAGAATACGGATGCTTGTCTTTCAGGCCTTTATTATTTGTTTTCGGGTAGATTAAGAACTCCTTTTCTTTTCTACCGTGAATCCCGTAAGCTTTGGGTTGAATCAAGTCCGTATTTACAATTGGTGATCCATCTCTTGAAATAATTTGTATCTCGCGGTCAAATCCGTCATAGTAAGTGATATTGTCAATGTAGTTTATATTATCCGAACCCGTTGTAGGTGTGGTGAAAATTCTTTCATATATAAATCTATAGCCCAATATGAACATGCCATCACGCAAGCTATCATTTTCAATTCTAGTATTCTCTCCAGCCACGAAAGTACTTGAAGAAAAGGATTTTATTGTTAGAAGAGTAAATACAATAATACTATATATTAATTTATTCATGCTAGATAATTTTAAAATGCTTTTGTACTATTCAAATCTGCTATAAGTATAAGTTTTCAACAGGTTCCCTTCAACGTCATACATGCCGGCGAGACGATTAGCCCTGTCATACTCGTATCTTTCCAGTTGTCCCAATTGGTTCAACTGGCAAAATTTTCGACCGGAGGAATCGTAAGATGAAGCGGAGAATGTCGTTTCTAGGGGAGTTAAGGTGGCTAAAGCTATTGTCGCGGCAGGAATTTCGACCGAAAGGACATCTGTATGGTTGAATGAAGACAAATCTATTTCAGCTATGACTAATTTCCACTCTCCCTTGCCTGTAAACTTTAAATTATCAACAGTTCTATTGACGTTTGAACTTCCATTTTTCACGCTATAGTTCACTCGCATGTTTGTCGCGGGAGATTTCACGTACATGAATAATCGATATTGCCCTTTAGATTTCTTGGGTTTCACGGATAGTGTACTAGGAAGATTCAAACCCGCCACGTTTTTTCGACCTTCTGGTACGATAGTCGGATCGGCAAGCATATTTTTCCTGTAGAGATCAAGAGCGGCGATATTATCCTGCTGGCAAGCCTGTGCGGAGAGAATGATATTACCGCGTCCTTGGTCAAAGTAATTTATTACTTGGTTTTGTCCCTCTTGAATCTCTCCAGGCAGGAAACGATGTCCGACTAAAGTATAATAAATTACTTTTTCACGTTTATACCGGTCTCTCGTGCATGAAAATAACTTGGTCTCGATCCCTTGATTTAATTTGTCCACAAGAATATCTCCTTTATACGAGAGATGATATTCCTCTGAAGGCAGTATAAGGTGTTTCCCTGCTGGATTTAAAGTATCTTTGTATAGGGTGATAATCTCGCTGATTAATCTATACTTGTTTTCCCTGCGTTTCATACAAAATGTTTGTTTCTTCACGACAGGATTTTGGATATTTTCTTGACGAGCGATGTCGATTACAGGATCTACACCGGGTGCTATATCACAGATCCTTCGGATCAAGGTAACAATTTTGTCACCTTCTTTTGAAGTTCCGCTACCGGGTTGGAATGTTGTACTATTGGCCATTTGTTGAGTCACGTGGGCGGGTGCGAGCATGTTGCCTGTGGTATCATACTCGTAATACGTGGCTGCTTGACATACCGAATTTTCTGCAGTAGTGGAAAGATGTATCAATTTTGGACGTTTTTCTTTTTTCCCAAAACAATAAAATGATAGTGAATTCAAGAGTAACGGTTGACCACCATAAACGATCCTGTAATGTAGGTTTGTAACTTTAGGGGACATTCTTTGGCCGATGTTCAATCCAAAATCATGTAATTGATTATAATATAATTTATCGTTGCCGCCAAAATCGTACAGTAGTACACTAACGTTGTTATCTTTACTAGGGAATAAGCTATCCGTATCGTATTCATCAATATAATATGGATTCACTTTTAATTGATCAAAGAATTTATTATATCCAAATTCTTTGTACCGGGAAGGTTTATTGTCCTTCATGCCCGGGTCAGCTAAACTTATAGTTTCGAATTCATTTCTCATTTGATACACGAGATACCCGCTTTCATCGTAACATGCTTGTGCTAGTGGTAGGCAGTTCGTCCAATACCTGTACACGTCCAAAGAATCAGATCTCCATAAGTATGGTATTGCAAAAAGGTAAGCAGTTGTACCCATTCCAACCATTTTTTCAAGCACGTGATAATAAAATAACCCATTGTTCCCCATGTTAATATAAACATTTCCCCGTTGAACAACACTTTCTCTCCATACAATATCATGTTTTCCGTTATAATCTATCGTGTCGCTATCTATGACTTTCTTGTACATAAGGCTTCCTGCATGCGGGTATGAGTACTTAATGATAACATCAGTTTCCCCTTCTTCTTTTAACGTTATGCTTTTTACCCGGATACCACCAAACAATCCTTTAGGGATATAAGAAAACGAAACGTTGCTCTTGTTTGACTCATAATCAACTTCAATACACCCTCCTTTGGGGAGTATGATATCCTTTAAAGAAAATGCTTTGCAATATAGTGTGTCCAAGTACCACCGGGGACTAAATTGACGGGAACCAATTAGCAATTTATCATTTGGTTCTCGAACTTGTCCGTTGTAATATCCCCATTGATCATGTCCTGTTGCTTTTAGTGTATCAAGATAATAGGTAAATGATTGTCGTTGGTACTCTAGAGATGCTCCTTGCCAGTTAATCCCTTTTAATAATCCTTTTGAGACGTGTAGCCTTATTCTTTGTATATTGTCATGCTTGTAATCTTTCATGTAAATATCTTGAAGAACGTTATCCTTGTAATTGAAAATGATATCTTTCTCCGTGTTACTTATTCGTCTTAATAAAGGAACTTCTGTGTCGTAAGAATTTTTTTGGGAACTCGCCTCTTCCAATATTCTTTGAGGTTTTAACGCTTCCCGGATGGCTCTTTTAATTTTCATGAAAATGGGAAAGGCAGCGTTTGGCCATGGAATATTACCGGGAGTTTCCAGGGCAGCGATATACTGTGATAAGGCAAGCACTGGATATTCTCTCTCAATAGCTGGAGCAAATAACCCACAAATGGCCTTGTGTTCTTTATATAGATTCCCGTTATTCATCGCTTTTTGCATTTTATCAACCTCTCTCTGAAGGCTCCTATAATGCGCTTCTAATCTTCCATTAATCAGTACATTCTTTAAGTCTCCCAGTAGAATCCTAATGTATTCATAAGTGTTTGGATAGATTTCAAGAGGGCTATAAATCATTCCGGCATCGTAGCATCTTATTATTTGTTCATTTATTTGGTATTGATCAATTGTTTTCTCGATCTCCTTGTCTGATTCACCAAACGGCGTGTTCTCGTTGTAATGAAAGTAGAAGGTGTCACCGTTAGGAATTTCTATTTTTGATAGGTACCAGGACGAGGTATAGTTCTTTGCCCTGAAATCGTACAATCCCACGTAAGTCTCGTAACTATAGTCTTTGACTCGTGCGGTAACCCGATAGATGTATTTCACTCCATTTGCATCCGTGATGCTCCATCCCGTGATATCTGGTTTCGAGTATTCACAATCGATTTTTACACGGGTAGGTTCCAGGGGGATGGCGACGAACTTATCCTTATCCCATTTAAGTACAAATGTCAAGTTTTCTTCACCGAAAGAAACCGTAAAAAGATCGGCCTCCCCGTCTCGTTTGTAAGAATTTACTTTTTCTTCATCTTCTAATAACGAGTTCTTTTTTTCTTCATTAAAAGCGTACCCGACATCGAAAGTCTCGTCCGCGATACCACCGCGAATGACACGGCTTACAATACCTCCAGTCTGAAGAGTCCAATTGTACCCTATAATCCCAGGTTTGTCATTATATTTGACGCCGTTTGATACATATTGTAAGGATACCGGTAAATTATATCCCTCGGAAGTTAATTCACATAAAGGTACTGTATAACAGAACTTGCCCGTGGCTTTATCCATGTTTATGTTTTTATTATTCATATATCCGTCTGCTTGAACGTTTGGACGAATATCTTGTCCCGAGACAAGCTTTCCGATCAACAAGAAGATGAATAGGATGAGTTCTCTTTTATTCATATATAAATTTTTAACTGGTATTATATTTTATATTATTCGTTAGTAACGTGTTCTTACACGTGTTTCATCTTTTGATGCAAAAAATAGATGGTGTATTTTTTGATAATATTTTTGTTCGTTCATGTTGTATTTTCAAGTAATTTTTTTCATATGCGTAAAGGTTAATTCGATTTTTACTTACCATTAATAAGAAATCAATGCGTACAATGTCTCTTGATTTTATAGAGACGATTTTTAGCACGATTTCGATATCATCTGCTACAAGGGAAGAGTATATATTATTTGAAACTTGAAATAATCAATTCTTTTTTTTTCCGTCTAAAATACACCTGTCTTGTATGATTTTAAAAGTAGTGAATGTTTTTGGTCGCGTATATAGGGAATACCTTGAGTGACATGTGTATTTTTTTCATACCTTGGGCTTGGTTGTAGTAGTGTGTGTTGTTATCTAGTGAATGTTTTGTTTGGATGTGAATAAAAATAAAGAGATTCTTGTGTATGTATCATTTAATTCCATGTGAAATTATTGCATGTATCAGATTCAAGTTTGGATAGAAGTGCTTTTTGAATAAGCCTAATGAGCCCCAAAATGTATTCGTGTAGCATTTGAATTTTGTAGGAACTTATTACGGTATCAAATTTTCAGTTAGAACAACAATGACATGATGAATCTGACGAATAGTCATAGTTTATATACGTGAGGTGGGAGATCGAAACTTGTATTCTCCGATCTCCCTGGTTACGAGTCTCGCTATGTTGGGTAGAATGCAACTTCTTTGATTCCTAAATTAATTGCTTAATAGAGTGTATCCCGAGCCTCTAATTGTGTTAATCGTAATACAAGAATCATCATGCAAGTATTTACGGATGTTAACCATGTAGTGATCCAAGTAACGATAATTCTCCTCGTAATTATTCTGCCAACATCTTCTCACGAGCACCTCTCTTGTCACGATATTGTTCATGTTGGAACTTAATTCTAACAGAATCGTTGCCTCGATCCTCGTTAGTTTGATAATCTTGCCACAAGTTTTAAGAATACTTCCTAGATAATCAAAAATAGAATCTTTACTCAAGATGAATTGATACTGGGGTTGAGAATTTTTAATTTTGGCAAGTGCAAACCGAATCCTGAGTTCTATCTCCTCCAGAAGATATTCCTCGCAGATGTAATCTGTAATAACTTTACCAATCTCTGCGAACAGAATTAATCGTTCTGTTTTGGATGCAATGAGAAGAATTGGTAAATGACAATTGTACATTCTGATTTGGTTAAAAATGGAACAATCATTCGATTGCAGGTTTTGTGCTCTTGCGAGTATAATATCAGGTTTTGTCTGCATGAATAATCTGTAAATTTCATTTTCATTGCATGCTACTTGAATGTTATGTCCGTACCATTCCAATAAATACTTCACGAAAGAATACGTTTGCACGTCACTTTCAATATATAATATGTTGCTCATATCTTTTATTTTAAGGTATTATTATTGGAAGAATTCCGTGAAGAGGTTGTTTGAATCGTGTAACGAAATTGAAGGTGGGGGTCTAGGAGAATAATTTTTTGAAATTTTCATGAAGATGGATAAAATGGGAAAAATCCATTTCATGATAGTAATTAATAAAGATTGTCTTGGTCGTAAAATACACCAGGTATTGATATATATAATCATGCTTTCATAATTCAAGATTGATAAACGTCTTAAATTTATGAAATTTTGTAGCCATTATAATTTTTCATCATTTGATAACGTGAAATAATTTTGCACGTGATATAATTTTACATGAAAATGGGCTAATAATAACAATACTTGTTTATATTGAGCGGTAGGGTATTCGAGTAAATAATGCGTATTATTATATATTATAGGCATTGGTTATAATGAATAGATAAAAATGATTATGGAATACTACATTATTTAGTTGATAATATAAATTAAGGAGGGAATAAAATCCCTCCTTAATGTAACTATTACAAACGATTCTGTTTTATGTATGGAAGCATATTTATTCAGGAGAAGCTAACCATACTAATTTTTTTGGATTGTCCTGAAATAAGGTACACGTGAACCTCGGCATCTTTAAAGTGAAATCCTTCAATAAGCCAATTTTTCCCCTTGTAACGGTCATAATTCTCTTGATAATATTCGATGCTCTTTCGTAATCTTTCGAATGAACTTGGTTCACTGCTACAATAAGAAAAACCATTATCGTAACTTTCCTGTGGTACTAAATTCATTTTTTTGCCATACGCAACTAATTGATTAAAGGACATATACCTATCCTCGTTCATGCATTTGATTTTGATTTTAATCTTGTTTTCGTTTTTAGTTGTAGCCATATTTTATTCTGTTAGTTAATGAATACTAGTTGATTCGTTAAAATATTCATTGCAGATAAAGTTATTTCGGACTTTAAAATCCTTGAAGTCGAAACTTTTAAACAATGACTTTTTGTTCGTCCAATGAGCCATATCTTTTTGAAATTGTTTGGGTGGAGTGTTCGTGAAGTCCCTGAAAGGTTGAGCGTAGGGGATGAATTCTTTTTTATTCCTAAAATAACTGATCCGATTGTATGATTCCTCTAGGTCTCGAATAATCGTGTAGCAAAATAGTCGCTTGGTATATCCATATTTTCGTAACAAATTATAGGCTTTTTCAACCACTGGAATTTGATTACTCGTGTCACATGCGACTCGTATGTAATTTATCCAATTAACTTGTGCGAGTAATTTAGCGAGCGTGGCATCGATTAATCTGGCATCAAGGCCTTGATTGAAGTCAATAGGTAATTTGCTTCTAGTGATTTTTTCAATTTGCCTGATACCAAATTCACTCGCGAGGACATTATTATCCATTAATACGGCTTTTGTTTGGTTACCGAGAAATTCTTCAATAGTAGCGTGAGCCTGAATATTCCCTTCCTTGGAAGGTACAATGCACCAAGGACAACGGTTCGGACATCCCCTTGTTAGAAAGCCATAAGCCGTACGGGTCTCATAATGCGGTGATGCTGGATATAAATAATAGTCCGGCATGGTGTGTTCTATTTTGTCCGATAGAACCTGGTCTATATTGTAGCCGGTTCCTCCACGAATAATCTCTGGTGCTTGGATTACCCGTAAATCATCAGCTGTAAACGTGAATACCTTACTTTTGTATACACGATCATAGGTTTCTAAACCATTGTACCATTCGACTATATCCCTGCGAGACTTATGGTACGAGCTAATTTTCATTAATGCTAGGTTCGGGAAATGATGTCCATCAATATCAAGTAGGCCAATTTTCATTGATTCTTTTTTTTGTTTTGACGTAACCGTAAAGGAGTGGAGGGTAATTTTTTTCCCTCGGGTTTGGGATTTTTTTTAAACGAGGAAGTCCCTTTATTTGAACAAAGTTTTATGCGAGGAATACGTGTATGTAAACCAGTTGTGGACGTGAATATTTCCTCTAACTGGTCAAAATAAACATCCTCAAATTTCTTTTCATTGGAAATCGTACAATTGGAGTCTTTAAAGGTGAATTTGTAAAAATGCATGGAATATGAATCCGAGCCAATATTGTATATTATTTTTAAACGATTGACATCAGCATCATTGGGAATTAGATCCATGCGCAACCAAGGGGCTTCATCAGGAACTTCATGTTTCACGAGATTCTTACTGCCTGTCATAAGAATGAATTCTTTTCCTCCTAGTTGTTCTAAAATTGTTTCTGCAATCATATTACACGTGTTTTGATTTTGTTTTTGATCTTTTGAAGTTCTTGTTTGGTTGTTCTTTCTCAAGATGGGTATTGATATTTTTTTTAATTTCTTTGTGATGTTCTTTTTTTTGCGGGATCGATATTTCCATTTCTTTTTTTTCAGGTGCCATCACTTTGATAAGATTCATAAGATTTTGGGTTGATAACACGGCCTCGGAAACCCGGGGATACTGTTGCAAGAAGGTGGAGCATTCTTGAAAATTGGAAATTTTATTTAAAGCGGATAAAAATTGATTTGCTTCCTTTACAATAGCACTTTTGTATTCTTTAGGAATATACTTCAGCGTTGAATTATCTTTTAAATAGGCAATAAGACAACGTTCCATGCTCTTTAAGTCAGTCGGTATGTATTCTAAAGCATTGCCGTTTTGTTTCAATGCAAGGTCACAGATTTCCGGAGTCCTGAGTTGTCCATCAATATTTTTAATATTTATCCAACTTTGCTGAACGATATCCTTGACTATATCTTTATTTTCAAGAGAGCCAACCTGGTTTATTAGTTTTAAGAGATTATCACGTTCTTCCTTGTATGTCTCTCTCGTTGGGGAGATGTATTTGTAGAACTTATCTCGTAGTCTCGTTAGTAACGGTTTTGAACCGTTATCATGCATCTTAAGAAGATTAATCTGCGTGTTACATATTCCTTTTAGCTCTTCCGGTACATATAAAATTGAATTCGCATCTTGTTTTACAGCCGCTAGGCATAATTCTGTAGTTCGTAGTTTCTCGGGAACATATTGCAAGGCATTCCCATTTTGTTTCACCGCTTCTGCACATATTTCCGGGGTTTTGAAATTTTCGGCGAAGCATTGAAGAACTAATCCATTTTTTTGAACAGCTTCAGCACATTGAGTAAAAAAATCTGTAACAGCAGGATCTGGAGTTGCTGATTGTGAGCTTGATTTACTTGAATTGTTTTTTTGAAAAATAGCCATAAGTGCTTGAACCAATTTTTCTACATTCTGATCTCCGTTTACCATAATCGTTGTAATTAATTGTTTATAAATAAGATGAATCTAATTGAATCTATTAAAATATGATGTGTTTGATCGTTAGTGTTTTGATGTCTTTTTTGAAATGTGTTTAGATATATCTTTGTTATATGTTGTTTTGTCTTCTTGATCTAAATAACGGGACAAGTTATGTAGAACTTTCTTTGCAGATCCTTTATTTTCGTCTATTGTTGGTATCTCTGGGGATGTACGGTTTGCTAGATTTAAAGTGTATTGGATTTTCCTTTCTAGTTCAGAAAGAGTATTTTTTAGTTCTTTAAGTTGCTCGTCTTTTCCCCAAGAACGTTTTATTTCTATCTGGATGGTATTCAAGTCTTTTAATAGTTTCTCTTTTTCATCTTCTGTCTTTTTTAAGATTCGAGGGATTACATCTAGTGCTTTTATAAAGGAACAGAGTGCAAGTTGGGGCGTTGAAGCTAAGTGCCCGTTATTATGTGTATAAACATACTGGCTCTCAACGTAAAATTTGTGGAAAGAGTTTTTTCCGTTAATTTCCGTGTTTACTTTAATATCAAATCCTAGCAGGGAACCAATTTTTTTATGGTCGAATATCGTTTTACTCTTGTTTATTTCAAGTAAATAGTTGGCAATTTTTTTTAAATCGGTGGTATCCAGGCTGGAGAGTTGAATGTTATTCATCACCTTTCCATTCTCGTCACGCTGGATATTACTATTATATTTTTCCCAGTCAGAAGTAAGTTTCTGATTTTTTTCAGAAGTCAATTCCAGTTGCTTTTCAAGATAATGCAAACTATACTTGTGGTGGGCCTGATGTCTGTAAAATGCACTTCTTTCGTTTTCGAGTACGGCAATCTTTTTTTCTATTTTTGATTTTTCCAGTAAGTCTGTATTACCGCTTAATGCTGCAACATATTCTGCAAAACTACATCCGTTTTCCATATCGATCGCTCCTTCGTCTATTCTCCTGCAAGTACAATTGCCGGAACAAATTTGATCAATAAATAGTTGTTTGTTTTTCAATAAGGTGAATTTGTAGATATCCAAACTATTTTTAGTGGCGTAAATGAGGATTTGAACTTCGTTGCCGGCAAATAATTTAGCCACGTTGTTTCCTGTACGAACGAGACGACCATTCCTTTGAATAAAATCTTTGGGCATCCAGGGGGTGTCCAGGTGATGGGCGGCTACTGCTCGTTCTTGCATATTTCCTCCTGTACCTAGTAGGACTGTTGAACCCATTATAACGCGAATTTCCCCGTTGTTCACAGCCTGTTTCATTTTGTTGCGCTCTTTTTCAGTTGTAAACTCTTGAGCGAATCGAATTTCGTTAGCGGGTAAATTATAATCTTGAACAAGTTTTCTTTTTAATTCAGAGTATACATTCCATTCATGCGATTTATATGTACCTAAATCACAAAAGACAAATTGAGTCCCTTTTTGTTCATTAAACTCGTGATAAACAGCCGAGATATTTTTAGCGCAGATGGATAATTTGTTCCCTGCTTCATCTGTATAGAGTATAGGGTCGATCAATCTCATATCAGTTGCCATCTTGCGAGCGTATGTGGTGGCGATGAGCATTTTTGCGGTTAATTCTTCGTGTGAAAGCGTGCCACGTCCGAGTAACTCTCCATTACCTGTTTGGGCAAACACAATTAGTTTTTGGGCGAATATTTTCTGTTGTGATGTTAGTTCTGTCGTGCACAAGGTTTCAACAGCCTGGGGACGGTCAATATTAATATCTGCCGCCGTTCTATAATCGGTAATCTCGAAATGAAATTGAGTTAATTCTGGAACTTTAATATAATGTCGAAATCTTTCCTTGGAAATGATTTCGTTTGTAACAGAAAATTCGAAATCAGACGATTTAATGGCATACGTGGCTAACCAAGCATCTATATTGTAGATATTTTGTTTCTTGAGAGCTTGGGGACGCATATACCGGTGTAAAGTAAATAACTCGGATAAAGCATTGCTAATGATGGTGCCGGAGGCGAACGTGGCACATAAATCCGATTGTTTTTTCCCCTGGATTGAACGGATTGCGTATAGTAGGTTCAATGCCCTTTGACTACCACTGCAATTTCCGAGACCGGCAACTCGTTTATGTCTCGTGTCAAATTCCAAATTTTTGAATTGCTGACTTTCATCCACGAAAATATGATCTATCCCGAGCATTCCAAAGTCAATAAAGTCATCCTTTTTAGTATTTATCTTTTGTGAAATGGTCGCAAGTTTAGCAAATAAATTCTTTTGGCGTTTTATCATGCCATTCTCCAATTTTTTACTGATACTTATTCCCTTGGAACGTAATACTTCAAGATTCAATCGGACATTTTCTAATTCTTCCTCGATGATTTCTTTTTGAATATCTAGAGATTGTGGGATTTTCGCAAATTGATCGTGACTAAGAATAACCAAATCCCAGTTATTATTTTTGATTTTATTGAATAACTCTATTCGTCCTTTCGGGGTAAATTCTTTTTTTGTCGTGTAAAGTATTTTGGCCTTTGGATAGGCTAACTTGCATGTGTCAACAACTTGATCAATATTGTTGGGAAGAGCTAACAGTAAAGGTTTGTGGGCTAATTTTAATCTCTTCATTTCCTGAGCTGCAATTGCCATAATGAGGGTTTTTCCTAATCCAACTTCGTGATGTACAATTCCTCCCCCTAAAGATTTCAACATCCAAATGCAATTTTTCTGACTTTTGTATAGTTCTTTAATTCCTAATGCTTTTAAATCTAGTCCAGGAAAAGTCTGAAAGGAACCGTCCCATTCTACTCGGGTGGAGTTACAAAATAATTTGTTGTATTGTTTAACCAAACTTTTTCTCAAACCCTCGGGTTGTGATTCTAGCCAGGGACGAAAACCGTTCCTGATTTCGTCAATTTTTAGGAGAGCGAGTTGAGTGGCATCATTATCTGTTACCTCTACCTCTTGTGTACCGTTATTTATCTTTTTATGGATAATAGGAGTCGTGTTATATAGGGCGTGTTTCAATAGTTTAAGGCCATCCAATCGATTGTGTTGTGTGATTACAGCATATTTTTGATTGATAATCGCGTTGGTAGAAGAACAATTAATGATGAATTGATCCACGTCAGCGATCAACTGAATGTTTACTTGCGTGTCGAATATTTCACTTGTATATTTACCAAAAATGTCACTAGGAATCCATCGCTCACCAAAATTTAAATCTAGTTCTTCGAAACTAATTTGTACGGGTTTGGCTGCTAAGAGAGTTTGAAGAGCATCTTGGCTTAATGAATCATCCTCGTGGGAATACAAGTAAGCTTCAATTCGTTCTATTTTCTCTATAATATCTCCTGACAATAGTTTATTTCTAATTTCATATTCTCCATTTATCGGGTTATAAAAAACCAAACCTTGTAATTCATGTAAAATGGTTTCCGCATCTTTATCGGTCAATTCATACAAGTAGTTTAAATCTACTTTCCCGAGTCTATTTAGACAAATAGCGAGAGCTTCCTCGGCACTGTCCGTATGAACTAATTCACCCTCGACAAAAGACACAGGATTATAAAAAATATCTGCTTTCTTTTTAATTCCATTCTCGAAATATTCCAGTGCCAGTGTATCCCGACAAAGGGCATCCATTAGGATGTATTTAATATTCTTGGGAGTGTTTAAATCCCCGTATCTTTTAACAAAGGTATCGTAAGTTTCATTTAGCTTTTCCCTTAAGTCTGTATTCGCTTCATTATATTGGGCTTCATAATAATAAAGATTTTGGTAGGTATCTCTGATTTGAATGTAAGTTTCTATTTTTTCACAAGTAGAGTAATTAATTTTTAATGGATGAAAGTCGAATTTTTCACTCAAGGAGTTTTTTAAATAACCGATTTGACCTTGATTAATAACAAGGGTTCCTTGCTTGTAAAAATTTAAAATTTGATCATGAAATGGTCTTACGGAATAATCTTGAGAAACAGGATTTTCAACAGGAGGTAAAGAAAACAAATCTCTCATCCCATTATCATCATTTTTTGTTTTTTTTCGTTCTTGCTTACGTGTCTGTGTTATTGTGACATTTTTCTCTATATCAAGCGTTTGGATATCATATAAATCAAACAAAGTTAAGGGTTCTTGTTTGGGAGGATTATTAATAGCCTGAGAGGAGATAAGTATGTTTGACGAGAGTGCATGCTTGGGAATATATTTGTAGTATAAATCCGGGTCTATATACATACCTATTTCTTGATGAAGTAGATTTTTTAATTTGTTAGCAATAACAGGAATACCACCTTCTTCTTCATAAATAAAGCACTTTTTCCCGTATAAATCTTTTCCTAAAAATTCCGAGCTAAAGATGATGTTGTTAAAAGAAGAATATAACGAGTTATGGTAGGTTTTATCAATACTAATATGAGTATTAATGAATTGTAATTCTCTTTTACTTAATACTGTCTTGAAACTATTCTTTTGTAATATGATCAAATCTGTGCCGACTTTAGTGTTCGCATATTCGGAAAATGCATTATGCGGCAAACGAATAGAGGAAATCAGGTTTGCCCTCGTGACCAAATGTTTCCTTACGAATGCATTCGTTGGAGAATCCAATAATGAACTTGAAACAAGGAATGCCATTAACCCACCTTCACGAATAACATCCATTCCTTTGACAGAGAAGTAATTGTGAATCGATCGAGTTGCGTGTACTCGGTCTTTGTCTTTAGAAAATTGGAAGAGTGGATCGTAAGTCGTCATGTTCCCGAAAGGTATATTGGATGAAATAAGCTCGAAGTGTCCTAATTGATCTTGGGATATTTCCTCGAATCCTTGTATGTTGATATTAACGTTTGGGTGTAGATGATACAATATTTTACCCGTAAGAAAGTCTTTTTCAAAAGCAGTTAATTCAATTGATTCAATGTCATTGGGGCTTAGATTTATTGAGGAATTTATAAATTCTCCGTGTCCGGCTGATGGATCAATTATTCTGGTAACGGGTAACCCCGTGTCGTATATATTTTCTATTATGGCATCCGAGTACTCTTTGGGAGTATAAAAAGCGGTAAGAACGCTCTCTTTAAGGCTATTCCAATATCGGATATATTCTTTATCATTTCCTAGTTGGGTGTATAGTAAAGTTTTTAGTTTTTCAATAAGCGGTAATAATGCCCTGTCGGTTTGAGACCACTTGTCTTTTTCATCTAGGATAATACATTTAATACCACCAAATCCTCGGTATCTTTTGAGGATCTCAAGCTCATCATTCGAAGCCGGCATACCCGATTTTTCTAATTCGAACATTACCCGAATGGCCTCTATATTCTCGGTGAAATGTTTTTTTTGATTAAACACTTTGTTTCAGTATTAAAGAGGAAATTGATTGAAGTAATTCCGGAAGAAATGATTCGTAAGTTTCTTCGGTGATCGTGAGTCTGTTTAGAATTTGTATGCAACTTGACCGTATGTTCGTTTTAAAAGATTCTTGTTCTTCCTCTTTTATCCCGGGAAATTCTTCCGTGATTCGATTTAATAGACTATCAAGTGACAACGGGATATTTTCAAGCAAAATTTGATTTGCACATTCAATGGCCGTTGTTGGATTTCCGCCTGATAGTACGGTGTCCTCGTATACTTTTTCAGCATCTGTTGTTCTTGATGAAATGAAATCAAAGTCAACCAGCTTGTGCGGGTGATGTTCAATCAAGTATTTTTCAAGTTTTAATCGGAAGAATGAAAATTCTGGTAATTCTATTGTTTCCTTCATTTTTTTAGACTATTGTTGTTTCCTGTTTTGTTATTAGGAAGTGGTTTCGCCTCCCTGAGATTCCTTATTATTTGTTGCAAGTCAATTCCCTGTTTGTTTTTGTTGAGCAAGGGATGGGTTAGTATTTTTTTGTCGCGTGATTGTCGGCGAGTGTCAATTTCCGCTTGAAACGAGATGTCTGATGTGCTCTGTAAACAGTTTTCGATGACGAAAGGGAGAAAGAGATGCTGAACGTATTCTTTATCGTTTTTTTTGCCCTGCCTGGGGATAGTTTTCGTGTCCTCAATATCATATCGAAGAAATCTCCGGATGTTATTGTCTTGGTATTCGTTTTTTAAAAGAATATCCTTGAATTGCTCGAATGTGTCATCAGCATGTTGAAAAAGGATAAAGGGTTTCTTTTGATCCGGTAAATACGCAATGTAATCAGATGGTATTTCTTCTATATGCGCATCAATAACTTTCTTGCTGATCTCGTTTATCGCAATAAAAATGCTACAAGCTCTCGGAACGCTTTTAAAAATTTCGGTAAATTTATCAATTAGTGATGCCATATGTGTTTTATAAAAATGAAACGAATGAAGAAGATTGATCACGGTCTCGATCAAAGAGACCGTGATGATTGTTATTTGACAAGAGCGGGAAATCTGTGTTTTCCGATGGTGAATTAAATACTACGGTTCTTCCTTTTTCTTATTTTTTTCTCGTTTTGATTTGTTGGCATTTTTCCCAGGCTATCCTTGATTCTTTCTTGTATGTTTTTTTGCACGTGCTCGGGTATTTCTTTACTAAGTTGTTCTTCGAGTTGCTTCGAAGCGGTTAGCATGAGTTCTGGCGTGGGAGTACGAAATTTGATGCAATCGTCGCCAACGGAAAATGACATGATCACATTAGATAATTCCGGCTTATCTTTGTCAAATTGTACATTTTCTTTATAGACAAATCCTCCTTCACGAATAATTGTTTTTTCAACAGGAAGCATCTTCACATTCTTAATTTTGTCTGCAATAAAAATGGTGTTGACCGGACGGAAGGCAGGTGTGTTGAGTTGTCTATCTACTCCAACTAGTGCTTCTATTTCTTTCCCGGCAACGTTTAAAATAATGGGGTACCCAAGTTCACCATCCCCGGATAGTTTATTTTGTTCTTTTTCGGAAAAACTATATCCCCAGAATGGTTTTGTAAGGTCTAGGCGGCTTTGAACGTGGGCCACTTTAATTCCATAGGTATTGTCTTCTTTTTGGTATAATCTTAATTTGCCACTATCCCAGTGCTCTTCTCCGTTCAAGTCTTTGAAATGTATGCCTAATAAAGGCGTTTGTTCTCCATGTATGAATTTGTTCCAAATCTTTTGATTTTGTTTCAATTTTGTTGCGTCTATTCCATAGAATGCCAATGCTTCAACCGGAATGTCTTTTTCATCTATCTCTTTCATATTGTATTTGTTTAATGACCTTTCGGCCTGATTATTTTCTTCGGTTTGTTTTGGGATTGTAACTCTTCATTCCAATCTTTTAGTATCGGTGTATAAATAGATGTATGAAGGGAGGTAATACAGGAGAGGAGGGAGCTGTTTAGCAATTCCAAGGTTTTCTTGTCGTTCGAATAGAGTAACTCGTATTCACTTTCAGTTGTATGATTTATAAAACAGTTTAATTTCAGGTTATTCACGGTTTCTTCGAAAGTTTTGTCGGTTAATCCCGTGTATTTTTTCTCCTTGGGAGTTACATGTATGGGAGATCGGGGCTTGCCTTCGATAATGGAGAGTAATATTTTGTTCGTGTAAGTAGCCCCGGCTAAATCATTGTCAAAGCTCAAGATCAATTTTGTACGAGGATTGATTTCGCTTTTAGCCCGGAC
>OJMK01000478.1_pt1 | contig 41715 bp, 45 predicted proteins | sample 1597201 | NCBI WGS metagenome assembly OJMK01 (sample SAMEA2452125, study PRJEB22498) | human gut metagenome | reverse complement strand
GCGCTTACAAAGCCCTTCACACCGTTGGAAAGCTGCACCTGATACCAGCCGTTTTGCGCATTTCCAATCACGGTAAAGGATTGCCCACGGCTGAGCGTGGCGAGAACGGCGGCAGAGGTAGATGCAGATTGGCGGACATTGACGTTGGAGCCGGTGGAATAGCCGGTGCGAGTCGACTCAGGCTGATCCTCTGCCCCATCAATGCGTACATATTCTGAGCTGACATATCCCGTTTTGCCATCCCCAAGGCTTACATGATACCATCCATCCAGAATGCCAATAATTTTTACGACATCCCCTTGGCTGAAAAAGGCGATTGTTTCACTTTGCAGAGAGGGCTCCTGACGAATCCGAAGGGATGAAGCGGTAACTCTGCCATAGTGAAGTATTTCATCCTCTGCGTCCCCATCCGGATGGGTTAGCCAGGAGGTAAGGTTCTGTAGAATGTGCTCGGAAGCTTGTGATAGGGACCATGAACCCAGACCCTTTAGATTATATTGATGGATTAGCTTAATTTTGCTGCGCAGGGAACGCTCGTCCTCAAACCATACGGTGTATCGACCGGGCGCAAGCGCTTTACCGTTCACAATATATTCTTTATCGCCCTGCTTTACAGTGAATTCTGCTTTTGGAGACTGGTACGTCTCATCATAAGTGATGGTCGCATTATAGTCGGGAAGCATCCGGCTTAATACATCCAAACTGATTCCATGCCCTTTGAGATTACCATCAGAGCTCCAAATTCTCCCATAAAATGGAACTCCTAATACGATCTTTTCAGCGGGGACATAACGCCGCGCATATTGAATGGAGCGCTCTACAAAATTATAACTAGCGACAGGCCCCTCTGAGCTGCCATTCCAACTTTCATCATAGGCCATAATCATCAAATAATCGGCGTATTCTGCCAAGCTTTTATAATCGTAAGAGCCGTGCCACCCGGTTGTCCACCCCTTGGGATTAGCGGCCACAGCTACAGATACCTCCTTTTCTCTGGGGATTCTTTGCCGAAGCGCAGCTACAAGGCGCGTATAAGCGTCTTTTTCTGTTTCGGTAACATTTTCAATATCCACATTTACGCCATCCAGCTGGTATTGTTCAACGTAATCTGCAATTTGCCGCGCCAACCCCTCCGGATCCCGCAGGGCAAGCTGGCCTGCTCTGCGATCCCAATGATTGCTCAGCATGGGCACCACTTTAATGTTCATACTGTGCATAGCACGGATTAATTCTGTGCTGATTGGGCCGAGTGCCAATTTCCCGTTTGCGTCAATATCGAAATAGGCTGGAGTAACGGTTTGAAAGGAGCCGACCGTTTTGACCAAATTAATTTGTTGCGCAATACTGCCCCCGTAAAGGTATGTCATATGAAATGGGAGCTCGGCCTGCACACTGTTTGATGCGCTCAACAGGCTTTCCAGCCGGATGGTATCAGTCAATTCTGATCGCATTTCCTCCAGATTGGCTGCAAAAACACTGTATGGGATGGAAGCAATTAAAATTCCGGATAGAATAATTTTTACAGTTTTGATTTGGAATTTCTTTGTTTGTGATAGAACGGATTGGAGGGATCGTTGCACACTTTCTTTTCGTTCTGCTGAAAATAAATCCGATCCGAATTCTACATTTTCAGGCAGAATGGTGATGATAAGGTCATAATCGTTATCTTGATGCCTCTGTATTGAATATTGCCACATTGTATTACCCGCCTTTATTGAGTTTTTATTAGTATATCCATATCAAAAAGAATCCGGCTGGAATGATACGGAAACAAGTGCCGAAAATAGGCTGATATGGATGCGGTTTGCCCCTATGCCATCATAAAAAATAGCCGGTAAGCGTTGTATCTCTGTGATCCCTTAATGAAGGCAGGCCCTGTTTTGCTATTCGCTGCGCTTCGTAATAAAAACACAACCGGTAGCTGGTTGACCTTGTAAGCGACGTATATCCCTTTGATTTTTATGATTGTGACAAGCGTTGCTCTATGGATTGGCTCACTTTATAATAGAAACAAAGCACCGGGTTGATTTTCAACCCGGTGCTTTTAGATTGCCTTTCTTTCAGACGAAACCCGCCCCTTATAACACAGCGGCGAGCTGATCAAGCTCCTGATCGATAAAGGCATTTTTTTTCAATCGGGGCTGACGGACTTTGCCTTCCTTTAGCACAGCATAGGGTTCGCGCATCGCTTCCAGTTGCTCCAGTGGATTGGCGCTGAGGATGAGCAGATCCGCATATTTGCCGCTTTCTACCGAACCGGTGATATCCGCAATGCCTAGAATTTCCGCGTTGGAAAGCGTCGCAGTGTAGATCGCGTAATTGGGAGAAACATGCATCATCTTCTGAAAATACCAAACCTCGCGCCACATATTGTATTGTGTGACGAAAGGGCAGGAAGCATCGGTGCCCATGCCGAGGTGAATCCCCGCCTCCATGGCGGTGCGTACCCCTTCACGCATTCCATCCAACACTACCTCGCTGTTGTAAACGCAGAGCTCATTGAGCTTCGTCACCTCAGGGGAGAGGCGGGCGAGCGGCAGGGCAGGCGAGAAGGTCATGATAATGCCGCCATCCCGCTCTAGCAAGATTTTTTGCAGGGCTTCGTCAAATCCAGCGCTGTGCTCCACCGTATCCACGCCGCCTTCAATGGCAACGCGCATTCCGTCCGGGCTTTCCGTATGCGATGCAACCTTCATGCCAAGCTCATGCGCACGGTCGCATACGGCACGTGTCTGCTCCAAATTCATCTTCAACTCGCCTGGGGAGCCCTTTTTCTTCGCATCCATCACGCCGCCAGTGACACAGATTTTGATGAAATCGGCTCCCGCCGCATGGTGCGCATCAACCAGCGCCCGCAGCTCCGCCGGATCGGAGGCGGTTTCAGCAAACGTGCCGTCGCCATGCCCGCCAGGCACAGTGATGGCTGTGCCGGAGCAATACATCCGCGGCCCGATCTTCTGACCAGCGCGCACAGCGTCGCGGATGCGCAGGTCAGAGCCGCAGAAATCGCCCACCGCGCGCAGCGTTGTGACGCCGGAATCCAGCTCAGCGAGCACGTGGGAGGCAACCATGGCATCCAGCACCTTGTGGCCGAGCTGGGTATGTACAAATTTCAGCACCGCTTTTTGCGAGCCGCCGCCCCCTAGCACTTTGCTGGGCATTCCGGTGCCGAAAAGATGTGCGTGCATGTTAATAAGCCCCGGCATGATGTATTTTCCGGTGCAATCCATTATTTCTGCACCGGTGCGGTCGATATTGCCGATGGCGGCGATTTTGCCGTCCTCAATCAACAAATCTGCCTTTTGGGCTTGGCAGTCCGGTTTTCCGCTGATGATGAACCCGCCTATGAGCGCTCTTTTCAATGGTAGCTCCTTCTTTCTGAATCAATTAGATGAAAATAGATGGAAAGGCCGCCTTCCGTTGCTCTGAATCCCGAAGGGAGCCTGGACAAGCTTGTGCGTTGGGCACGAACCGTTGTCATTCTTATTACAGCATAGTTTACAGAAATTTTCAACTGCTGAGCGCGTGAAAACAAAAAATAGCAGAAAAAGTGAAACAGACTGGTGCGAAGCTTACACCGCGTTTCCATTGTGGATCTATGAGCGATAGGCCTTCATAGCAACATAAGCCAAGTACAACAATAAAAAAGCCTTAAACCTCTTTTAATCAACAGGTTTAAAGCTTTTCGGCAATGGAAAGGTGAAAGGATCGGCGCCGCTCGTCTGAGCAAAAAAACTGCGGTGCGCAAATCACGCACCGCAGGTGTGGAGCGGGAAACGGGATTCGAACCCGTTTGAAGCGTTTTTCGATGTTATGAGATATTACCAAAAACAACGTAGTATCAACGTTTTCTGTGCTTTGCGTTTTCAGATGTTCCATCATATTTCAGCATGTTTTCAGATAAATAAACACCAAATAAGCACCAGATTTCATCTATGCTTTTTTCTTTCCGAGGTCAAGTGAGGCGGCGATTGCTTCACTCGCTTTTGCCTGCGCCTGAGCGAATGCATGAGCGTAAATATTCAGTGTCGTTGATGCCTGAGAGTGACCAAGTGCAGCCGATACCGTTCGAACATCAGTGCCGCTGTTGATCAGCAGGGTAGCGTTGAGATGACGGAAGCTGTGGATATTGACATAGCGCAAATTATTTCTCTCGCAAAACTTCCGCAACCAATTGATCGCCGTTGTGTGGCCCATATGAACTGCTCAATTCCGTATATGCAACCAATGGATACTTTAAATTATGGGATAACGACGATTGTCTCCTGATGTCTGAGGGTGTCGGCGATGGTTGTTCCCCCAAACTTGTAGACGAGGTATTGCAAGGGTGTCTGCGGCGTTCCCTGTTCGACCAGGGGGTGTATCAGATGTTCAGCGTATTGACTTCGCCGGGTATCCAGCGGCGGTTCCTCCGGATCGTGGGGAACAGCCGCCCCGACATACGCATTTTCAAAGAATACTGGCTGCTGGATACGGGCAACAAAAAAGACGTTCCAGCCAGTGTTCTTGGAAAGTTGACCTTTGAAAACGTTTCCCGCAAGGAAAACTCAGTTAAAAGTAAGGATAACCCCCTTAAAAGTACCGGAAATCAGGAAAGTAAAGAAAAGAAAAGTAAAGAAGAGAGATATATATGCGCGCGCGAGGGAATCGGGAATCTGAAACAGGTCTCTGCCTACTTCGAGGGAGCCTTCGGGCGGCTTATCGGCGGGAAGGACCGGGACATCATCGTCCGGATCGCCGGGGAGTATGACCCCGACCTGTCGTTGTGCGCGATCCGGCTGGCAAAAGAGCGCAATGCAAACAGCGCAGCCTATGTGCTCTCGATCCTGGAACGTTGGAAGGCGCAGGGCGTCACCCATATTGACCAGGTGAAAAAGCAAAATCAGAACGCAGTCACAAAAAAATCAGCGCCGTCGGACTATACCGATCCGGCGCTGTATCAGGAGGAAGGTGATCTGGATGCCGTCTTCGGAAGATATCCAAAAAACAAAGGATGAATACGAGCTGCCGCCCTTGGAGCAAACCGGCACATGCCCCCATTGCGGTGCACCCATCCTGGGCCGGAAGATGTTTGGCGGCTGGATCAACCGGGAATGCGAATGCCAGCGGAAGGCCTGCGAGGAAGAGGAGCGTCAGGAGGCCGAGCGTGATTGCTGGCTGATGATCGAGCGGAACAAGCGAGAAAGTGGGATCCCGCCCCGGCAGCGAGAGTGCACGCTTGCATCCTTCGAAGAACGGGAAGGCACGGGCAAGGCCTTGCAGGCTGCCAGGCGGTACATAGAGGTATTCGCGGAGATGTCCTCTCGCGGGGAGGGCCTGCTCTTTGCCGGGCCGACCGGCTGTGGGAAAACACATCTTGCCGCGGCGATTGGGAACGCGCTGCTGGAGGATGGGCGCCGCGTCGTGTTTAAGCGAGTGACGGACCTGTATTACGAACTGCGCGGATCCTTCGACGGAGGAAACAGTGAGACTGATATTATTACCCCATGCCGGCAGGCTGACCTGCTAATCCTTGATGATCTGGAGGCCGATGCACCGACGCCTTGGACGCGCAGCGTCCTGCAATCCCTGGTGGATTACCGCGTCAACTACTATCGCCCGATGGTGGTCACAACCAATCTGCGGGACGAGGCGGCTCTACGGGGAGCAGTTGACAGCCGGACGGTGGACCGTCTGGAGGGCTGCTGCCATCGGTTTGTAATGGCGCCGTCATACAGGAGGATCCGGCATGATGATTAGGTTTGTAATCCCCGGGGAGCCGCAGGGTAAGGGCCGGCCAAAATTCAGCCGGCAGGGAAACTTTGTGAAAACCTACACGCCTGCGAAGACGGAAAACTATGAGGCGCATATCAAGGCGTGCTTTATGGCCTCCGGCGCTGGCATGATCCCGCAAGGTGTTGAGATCGGCATGGAGATCACGGCGTTCTACAGTATCCCGAAGTCCACCAGCAGGAAACGCGCTGCCCTGATGCGCGAAGGCCTAATCCGGCCGGCCAAGAAGCCGGATTTCGACAACGTAGCGAAGGTGATCTGCGACGCGCTGAACAAGATCGCGTATTACGACGACGCGCAGATTGTGGAAGCTGCGTTCGCGAAGTTTTACGCGGACGAGCCCAGGGTTGTGGTTAGGCTGTGGAAGATCAACGAACGGAGGCAATCCGATGCGAAAAATACGAAAGAGCAAACCGCTCATGGCGGAGGAATTGCGGGAGTATTACCGGGAAGTGAGAAAGGCACTTAAAGAGGATGCCAGATTGAAAGCTGAACTTGAATTGGCGAAAAAGGATATGACCCGATTGGTCAATGAAAATGAGTCGTGCCTAGTCTGCAATTATGAAAACTGTGCCGATTGTGAGGACGATATTACAGGATTTGTCTGGCGTGGATTATCAGAATGGTGGGGATTGAAGGAGTGACCACCATGTTCGACATCGACCCCGGCAAGCTCCGCGCCGTCCAACGTCTGTGCAGCCTTAAACCGCCGCCAGAAAAGCCGCAGTGCCCGGACGAGCGGTGTGTTTGGCTGCTGGATGGCGGGCTGTGTCCGTTTAAACGTTGTGTGAGGAGGGATGGGTTTGACCGTGAAGGCCGTTGACTGCCGCGAAAATAATAGCTCTGCCAGCTTTGAAACTGGGGACTTTTGCTTGTACGTATTTGGCAAAGAAAACAAATCCAAAGCCGTGGTGGAAGTCGTAAAGGTATTGGACGATCCACGTGGAGTGGCGCAAGTTAAATTTCACAGGGTTTTGGCGGATGATACCGGTAACGGCTTGTTCAGCTATCTGCGCCGTACAGGCGATACGATGAACGCCAGCTTTGAATATCTTGAAAGTTGCCCCGAAAGCAGGTGAAAAAGTGACCGTCAAAGACGCTGAGAACATAAAGCTTGACCCGGATGTATACTCCCGCTGCGTCGCCACAGCGAAGGGCTATTACCGGATGTTGCAGCGGCAGAAAGAGATCGAAGAGGAGATCATCCACGAGACGCATGCGCCGGATGGGCAGCCGAGGGGCAGCGGAACAGGGGACCCTACTGCCCGAAAGGTCGAGAAGATCCTCCAGAGGCAGCGGGAGAACGACCGGAAAATTCGGGCGGTGGAACAGGCGTGGATATCGTTTCAAGATAAGCGCGTAAGGATGTTCATCAAAAAGAATTTTTTCGAAGGGCTGCTTATGCGGGAAATCTGCATCATAATGCCCGAAGGCACACCTATGGCAGAAATCACAATGAAACGGTATCGTAAGAAGTTTTTGATACGTCTGGCTGAAAATCTTTTTGAAATTTAATTGCGCATGATACCTATTTCCCGAAAAAGGGTCTATAATTGGTATTGTGGAATGATTGCAAGAACCTTTTCACTTTCAGTTTTCTCCTTTCTTCCCGCCTCCCCGGGGCGGTAATACCGGGGACTATCGTGGGGCAACAGGTCGAGACCGGGTTCGAATCCCGGAGGCCCCACCAAAAACCTTGATGCCGAAAGGCTGGCTTGCGCGGGGAAGAGAAACGCGAGGCTCCGCCGGAGGCCAGCATCCGGCAATTTAAACCGATACCAGCGGACTGCCTTCCCCCCAGGCGGTTCGCTATTTTTATGAGTTTTAAATGAGGTGGTGAGGACAGTGTCCGAACAGCTTACGCCACGGCAGGAGCTTTTTTGCAGGGAATATATCATCGACTACAACGGGAAGCAGGCCGCTGCCCGCGCCGGCTACTCAGAGAAATCAGCGGAAACACAGGCGGCAAGGCTGCTAAGGAATGACAAGGTTCTTTCGCGCGTGCGGGAATTGCAGGCGGAGCAGGTCAAAAGGCTATCGATCTCCGCCGACTGGGTGATCCTCAAGTTAAAAGAAACGCTCGATCAGTGCATGGCCGCTGTCCCAGTGATGGTCTGGGACCCGGAACTAAAGTGCAAAGTGGAATCTGGGGAATATGTGTTCGACAGTAAAGGCGCAGAGAGGGCCATGGAATTGATTGGTAAGCACATTGGAATGTTTACCGATCGGCTCTCTGTTTCCCATGATACGCCCGTCATCATCGATAACATAGGTGACCACGGTGGCTGAGATTAAGCTTGACCGGGTGATTGCACCCGCCTTCTATGGTCTCCATCAGGATATCAGGTCCGAGGGACACACACATTACGTCCTCAAGGGCGGGCGCGGAAGTACAAAGAGCTCCTTCACATCGATTGAAATTATTCTGGGGATCATGCAGCACCCCGATGCACACGCAGTCATCCTGCGCAAGGTCGGGAACACGCTGCATGATTCTGTTTTTACGCAGATGCTCTGGGCGGTTCAAGCCCTCGGCGTGCAGGAATACTTCCGGCCCAACCAAAGCCCCCTTCGGCTAGCATACGCCCCCACAGGCCAGACAATCCTGTTCCGCGGCGCCGACGAGCCAATGAAACTCAAATCCATCAAGCCGCCGTTCGGATATTTTCGATATGTCTGGTACGAGGAGTGGAACCAGTTCGGCGGGATGCGGGAGACGCGCAGCATCAACCAGTCCCTCATGCGCGGCGGGGAGCGATTTACAGTTTTTTACACATACAACCCACCGAAATCCGTTCGGGACTGGGTGAATGAGGAGGTGCGCGCCAGCCGGCCAGACCGCCTGATCCACCACTCCACATATGAGAGCGTCCCTGCCGGCTGGCTGGGGGAGCAGTTTTTCATCGAGGCGCGTCATCTTCAAAAAACGCAGCCTGAACGTTACCGGCATGAATATCTCGGCGAGGTTACTGGTACCGGCGGCGAAGTGTTTAAAAATGTCACGCTGCGCGGGATCACCGATGATGAAATCAAACGATTCGACCGAATCCGTCGCGGCCTCGACTGGGGATATGCGGTGGATCCGCTGGCATATATCGTCTGCCACTACGATAAGACCCGGCGACGGCTGTACATCTTTAACGAACTGTACAAGGCTGAGATGAGCAACCGGGCAGCTGCCAAACTGATCCGGGCGGAGAATACGAGCAATCAGGAGATCGTCGCGGATAGCGCAGAGCCAAAGAGCATCGCGGAAATGTACGAATACGGTTTGCGCGTGATCGGCGCCCGCAAGGGGCCTGACAGTGTCAAACACGGCATTGACTGGATGCGTGACCTTGAAGAGATCATCATTGATGACCAGCGCTGCCCAAATGCTGCGCGGGAGTTTTTAGGATACGAGCTGGATCGGGATAAGAATGGTAACTTTAAGGCCTCCTACCCCGACCGGGGCAACCACACCATCGATGCCGTCCGTTATGCGACGCAGGATGATCAGATCAATGTGCAAGTGAGGTAATGCTATGTACATCACCAACATGGAACTCATCAAGCAAAAGCTGACCGCTGAGGGCAGGCTAAGCACGAGCGATATCATTAAGCAGATCCTCAAAGATGAGGATGCGAACCCTGCAAAGCGATACATGGCTGTTGGTAAGCAGTATTACGACGGTGCTCACGATATCCTGCAACATGATTTTCGGCAGTCGTGGGTTTATGACGAGGTCGAGACAGCAGCAGGGATTGACCGCTCGGGACACCTCATCACGAACGAGAACAATTCCAACCACCATAATGTCCACAACATCTATCAGCAGCAGGTGGATCAGAAAACTGCATACATCGTCGGGAAGCCGCCCAGCGTCACGGTGGAGGGCGCGGAAGATCATTCAGAGTTGAAGTCCTTTGAGGACGCAGTCACCGCCGTTACGTCGGATGAGGAGTTTGCGGATACGCTCAATGATTACGTTACCGGTGCGAGTAACAAGGGTGTAGAGTGGCTACACGTTTATTACGATAAGGCGGGCATGCTGCAATATGTCGTCACACCCGCGGAAGAGGTCATTCCCTTCTATGATTCGGTCTACCAAAAAGAGCTTGTTGAGCTCATCCGCTACTACTCTGTTGCAGTAGTGGCCGATGGCAAAGAAACGCTGCGCAAGAAAGTTGAGTGGTGGACGAAAGACGATGTCACCTATTACGAGGAATCCGAGTCAGGGGAATATATCCTTGATCTGGCCCGCAGTCCAAACCCCTCCGCACATTGGTACCGGATTACCATTACCAATGGCCTTGTCACCCGCCGGGAGCCGCATGGCTGGGGGCGGGTACCGTTTATCCCGCTCTACAACAATGGCCGGCATGCGAGCGATCTGACGCGGATCAAGGGCTTGCAGGATGCATACAACCTCATATCCTCCGCCAGTACAAACAACCAAATTGATTTGGTTGAGCTCTACTGGATCGTGCAGGGCTACGGCGGAGAGACCGCGAAGGCCATCCAGCGCAAGCTGCAAATGAACAAGGCGGTCAGCATCTCCGACCCGCAGGGCAAGGTCAGCGCCGAACAGGTCACGCTGGGCGTGCAGGATCGCCTTGCCTGGCTTGATATGCTGCGCAGCGACATGTACAGCCTCGGCATGGCGATTGATACGACCGCCGATAAATTCGCGACGGCGCCCTCCGGCGTGGCGCTCAAATTCCTTTACACGCCGCTCGACCAAAAAGCAAACATGATGGCTATCAAGCTCAAGCGGGCGCTCAAGCAATTCATGTGGTTCATCACGCAGGATATCAACCTAAAACAGGGCACAGAGTATGACAGTGCCCTGATCAGGGTGGACATCAATAAGACGATCATCACAAACGACGCAGAGACCGTAACGATGATTCAACAGTCGCAGGGCATTGTTCCGGATACAATCCTGCTCGCAAAACATCCATTTGTGGATGATGTCAATCAAGCCTTAAAAGATCTCGAAAAGCAGCGGGAGGAAGCGGCAAAACGCTTTTTGGACGGCGACGTCCCGCCGGGAGATGGAGAGGGTGAAGATGAATGAAGTCCTCGGATTATTGGGAAAAACGGGCGCTGGCACGAGAAGCGCAGGCCCGAAGAATTGCAAACCGGGAGATTGTGAAAGACATTCTTCCCGCCTATGACCGGGCGGCCCGGCAGATTACGGAGGATGTCAAGCGGATTTTTGCCCGATACGCAAAGGACGGCGAATTGACGGAGGCAGAGGCCCGGAAGCTGCTCAACGTCCGGGAAACCGAAGAAGTGCTGAACAAGCTCCGTGACGACCTGAAGGAGATCAAGGACCCACAGCTCCGGCGCAAAGCATTGAACCGGCTGAATGCCCCGGCCTACGCCGCGCGGATCAACCGACTGGAGGCACTGCGGGAGCAGGTTTATGCGGAGATGGCAAAGGTGTCTGACAAGGAAATTGAAACGGCCGGCAAGGTCATATCCCAATCCTATGAGCACACCTATTACCGTTCTATCTTTGATACGCAGGTCGGCACGGGATTTGCTTTTTCCTTCACACAGCTGCCGCAGCAGGCGATTCAAACAGTACTGGGCGAGGCGTGGAGCGGGGCCCACTATAGCCGGCGGGTATGGCGCAATACGCAATTGTTGGCCCAAGAGGCCGAGCAGGTTATCACGTCTGGCATCATCTCCGGGGCAAGCGTCCCGCGCATGGCGAAGCAGATTGAAGATGTGATGCAGACCGGGAAGTATGCGGCGACGAGGCTTGTCCGCACGGAGGCCAGTCGGGCGTATAACGCGGCAGAGCTCCATTCCTACGAGGAGACAGAAATCGAAAAGTATGCCTTTCTCGCTACGCTAGACAGCCGTACATGCGTTGTCTGCGGCAGGCTGGACGGAAAAGTATTCTCGGTAGAGGAAGCAAAAGAAGGGGTCAATTATCCACCGATGCACCCGAATGACCGCTGCACGACTGTCGCATATTTCGATGAGCTTGGCCTAGAGGGCTTAAGAAGGCGTGCAAGAGACCCAAAGACGGGTGCAGCAAAAATCGTCCCGGCGGATCTCTCTTGGGCAGAATGGAAAGCCGGAAACTATACAAAACCGAAGAATAGTGGTATAATACAAGCAGGACGTGATGCAATGAAGATGGACATTGAAATTGACGCGCTTACCCCGTGTCTGGTTGATACCTCAACGGGAAACGTTGTCAAAACTACATTTTCAAAGGCAATTTCCAGCGATTTAAAAAGTGCGAAATCAAAAGACGGTTGGTTATTTAACTGGACTGACCCAGATCTCGCATCTGACGACATCTACAAACTGACGGTAGCCGGGAGCGAAGAAATCCAGGGCATGATTGCATTGCAATATGAGGAACGCAATAAAGCTGTTTATGCGCATATTGCGGAGAGCGCCCCGTGGAATCGAGGAAAGGCCAAGCGCTATGAGGGCGTAGGCGGTCATCTGTTTGCGATCGCCGCGCAAAAATCTATGGAGAAGGGCTATGGTGGGTTTGTCTTTTTGGATGCAAAGAACGCGGATTTAGTCCGACATTACGAGGAAGCGCTAGGCGCTCAATTCTTGGGGATCGCGCACCCTTACCGTATGATTATCGACGAGGAAGCCGCCGCGAGGCTGCTTCGGATTTATACTTTTGACGAGGAGTGACCAAAATGTCTGAGCAAGAAATGGAAGCGATGAAAGCTTTAGATGAAGCTGCAGAGAAGGCTGGCGGATACCTTTCGCCGTTCTTTGATTCGAAAACACACTACGATTACCGGAAGATCCTCGCCTACTGCCGTGAAAAGGGCATCGAGCCGCTTGATCTGACGATCCGGGAACTTCATCAATTTATCATCGAGCAATAAGCGAAGAGAGACTTGCGGGTGCAGGCCTCTCTTTCTTTATGCCGTTTTTGAGGTGATCGTTCGAAATGCCCATATAACCGAAAATCCGAGACGCATTATCAGCGCTGGGCGCAGAAGTACGATGAGGGTTCACAGTCTCCCGAAGGGGGGAGCCAAATAGATCAGTATATTTTTGAATTGGAGGATTGTTTGAAACAGGAGTGCGGCGCTTGGCAAAATGGCCGGTGCTGCTATGCGTCTGTTAATCTCCAAAACACTTAAAATTATGAATCTCGCTAACAGGGGCGACGCAGCTTTTGCGCCGTCCTTTTGTTATACAAAAATCCGCTGACCGCGGGCGTAAACGGCGGAGCGGTACGGGACGCGACCCCGTAAAAAGCGTAGCCGCAGGAGGCATGCATGGAAAGAAAATTTTTGGAATCCCTTGGAATCGAAAAAGAGGCCATTGATAAAATCATGGCGGAAAACGGCAAAGACATTGAGGCGCAAAAAGCCCTTACTGTTGCCGAAACGCAGAAGGTAACGGCGGCAAACGACACCATCAAGCAGCTACAGGATACCGTGAAGAAGTTCGATGGTGTCGACGTGGAAAAGCTCAAAGCCGATCTTGCCGCGCTCCAGCAGAAGTACAACGCCGACACCGCGAAGCTACGGCTAGACAATGCACTGGATGTTGCTATCATCGGCGCGAAGGGCCGTAGCACAAAGGCAGTCAAGGCCTTTTTGGACTACGGCAAGCTGAAGCTGAAGGACGACGGCACGATTGATGGGCTGGACCTCGACACTCTGAAAAAGAATGAGCCGTATCTTTTCGAGGCCATCGAAACCAACATTATAGGGGGCGGAGATCCAGGCGGCGGAAACGAGCCGCCGGAGGAGGGAGAGCCGCCCAAGGATTACGCCGGTTACAAAAAATGGCGTGAGAAACATCAGTAGTAAAGGAGTATGATTTATGCCCAACAAATTTTTGACCCCTGACATCATTGCGAACGAAGCGCTAATGGTGCTGGAAAACAGTATGGTTATGTCAGGGCTTGTCCACCGGGACTACTCGAAAGAGTTTGTCAAGGTGGGCGACACCATCACCATCCGCAAGCCCGCGAAGTTTATTGCCAAAAACTTCACTGGCCACGTGTCAGCACAGGACGCGACGGAGGGTAGCACGGAAGTCAAGCTCGACCGTTTTCGCGATGTGACGGTCAATGTAACATCCCGGGAACTGACCCTTAATATCCAGGATTTCTCCAGCCAGGTGGTAACCCCGGCAATGCAAGCAATCGCGCAGGCAGTGGACAGCGACCTGCTGGCCGTCGGCGTCGCGAAGGCTGGGAAGACAATCACGGGAACATCGAGCCCAACAAATTTGAAGGATATCGGCGATATCGGGAAAGCACTTGATCTGGTCGCCGCACCTATCCCAAATCGCAGGCTGGTGCTGCACCCCACGCACAAATACCGGTATGCGCTGACGGACAACATGTCCAAGGTGTCCTATGCAGGCGACAGTCAGGCACTACGCGAGGCGGAGTTGGGGCGTATCTACACAATGGATACCTACATGTCCCAGAACGCACCGGATACGTTGGCTGATGCCGCTGGCACCGCGACCGAGTACAAAGTCACGGCCACCGCAGGCGAAAGCAAAGTGGCGTTGTCTGACGTTAAAGCGGCTACCGCTACCGTGAAAAAGGGCGATGGCTTTATCGTTGATGGATACATGTATCGTTTCGCTGCCGATGCGACTGCGGTCTCCGGCGCAGTTGCCGAGGTTGCGATTGATCAGCCGGTTCACAAAACACTTTCGGCGGAGGCCGCGCTGCTCATCAACAAAACCAACTCCCTTGGTTTCCATCGCAACGGCCTGGCGCTGGTTACGCGACAGCTGGAGCTTCCGATGGGCGCTTCCAAGGCGGCAATCGCATCCGCAAACGGGCTGGCCGTGCGTGTCGTGTTTGGTTATGACATGGACACCAAAACCGACACAGTATCCTTCGATATCATCTATGGCATCAAGGAGCTAGATACGCAGTTGCTCGTGAAGCTGGTGGGGTAATGGACGAACTGCATGAGCGCATGCTGGAGGATTTATATGCCCTGATTGGATTCGAAAACGCTGGAAGGGAGGAGCTTTGCTTTTTCCTGCGATCTGCCGAGGAAAAGGCGCTCCGATTCACCCGGCAGCGGGAATTGATCGGCGGCATGCCCACAATCGTCGTGGAAATCGCCGCCGATCGGTTTCGCCGGCAGGGCGCCGGGCCGGAGGCCGCGCAGCGAGTAGCAAGCCTGACTGACAACGGCCAATCTGTGAGCTTCCAGGCATATGCGGCGGAGGCCGTGCCATCCTCCGGTTTAACGGAGAGCGAAATGCAGGCGCTGTGCGCCTACAGAAAGCTGTGGTAGTATGAAAATCCCCGACAAGTTCAAAGACATGCAGGCAAGGGTGTTCCAGGACAAAACCATCGAACACTTCTTGCCTGTTTCCGCGTCTGGATCACTCGGAACGCCCACATCCCAGCCGGCCGATGCACCCTCTGGAAGATACCAGGTCAACTTTATGCTTGTAACAGACGACCTGAAAGCTCAGGAGTGGGGCCTCAGCATCAACCGGGACGCGGTGATGACGGCATCATTCCCGCCGCCGGTCGAGGAAGGGCATTTTATCAGATACAACGGGCAGTTTTACCGCGTTACCGGGGTGCAGCCGTTCGACGCTTACACCCGATATCTGCTAAAGGCGGTGGATATATGAGCGTGGAAATTAAGGGTCTAGACAGCCTGCGTAGGAAATTGCAATCGCTGGGCGGTGACCTGGAGCAAGCGACGGAAAAAGGTGTGGAGAAGGCTGCGAAGACCGTGCAGACGGCTGCAAAGCTGCTCTGCCCGGTTGACACTGATTATCTGCGCGAGAGCATCCAGACGAGCTTTGCGTGGCAGCCCTCGGGCGAATACGTCGGCACGGTCGGAACGATCGTGGAATACGCCCCGTATGTCGAATTCGGCACAGGGCAGATGGGCGCTGCGTCTCCGTCCCCACCGAAGGCACCCCTTAGTTTGGGTTATCGTGAGGACTGGAAAGGCCAGTTTGCGCAGCCATACCTGTATCCAGCACTGATCAATAATCGCGACCGCATCGTAAAACATCTGGAGATTGAACTCCGCAAAGGCATCCGGGAGGCAATGAAATGATTGACATGGAACAAACCGTATATGATATCTTGATCGTGGCGCTGCCCGGAATGAAATGGTCCGTGGGCTTCCCGCAGGACTTCCGCGCGTTGGGCGACGGTCTGGGCAGCATCAAGCAGGCGGATAACTCTGTGCGCACGTCGACCTCCTCCGGCGTTGACCGTATCTCCAATGTGGCTGTGCAGGTGCAGACCTGGACTTCCACGCCAGAGCGGCGCAACGAGCTTGACCGGGCGATCGATGCGGCGCTCGCTACCCTTGGCTTACCCCGCAGCACTTTAAACCACCTGGAGGAGATACTGCCGGGAGAAATCCCTGCATACCGTTCCGTTCTGCTGTACAGCGGTGCGTATGACAATGTGACAAAACAATTTTACATCAAATAAAACAAAAGTCAGGTCCTGCATGGGCCTGAGGATTGAAATTACATCAGATAATTAGATAAGGAGCTGATTTTATGGATGGGCTTTCTACCATCGGCACAATTTTAAAAATGGGCGCACAATCTTCATCCCTGACCGAGGTGCCTGATCTTCAGGATTTCCCCGATTTGATGGGTGCGCCAGATAAGATCGAGACCACGACCATGAAAAATACGTCCCGCACTTATATTCCCGGCCTGAAGGACCCCGGAGATATGGCGTTCAACTTTTTGTATTCCGGCATGGGGGCGAGTTCGAATTACGCCATCCTGAAGACCGCACAGGATTCCGGCGCTACACAGTATTTCCAGCTGGAGTTCCCGGACAAATCCGGCTTTGCGTGGCAGGGTAAAGTGACGCTATCTGTGCCCGGCAAGGGCATCGGTGAAGCGTTGCAGTTCACGGCGAATATCACGCCGACAAGCGAGATAACGGAAATTGAAACCGAATAAGGAGGTCATGAAACATGGCGGCATTCTACATCCTGGCTGTTGACGACCGGGAATATAAACTCAAACTCACCACCGCATCCAAAATCGAAGCGGAGAAGCGCCTCGGCTTCTCGCTATTGGAGGCTCCAGAGAACATCACACGGGCGGAAACCTTCGCGGTCATCCTCTGGGCGGCCCTCCAGAAATATCACAGGACGATGACCCTGCCGAAGGTCTATGATCTCATCGACGAGATGGAGGACAATGGCTGCACGATCATCGAGAAGGCCGATCTGCTCTTGGAGGTCATGAAGGTCAGCGGTTTTTTTTCGCAGGAGGATCTGCAAGAGATGGAAAAGAAGCAGGAGACGGAATAACCTACCGAACTGTAACGGAACTGATAGAAACCCTGTATCCGCAAGCGCTGGATGCAGGGCTTGCCCCAAATGATTTTTGGGAGATGAGCATCGGCGAGGTTGAGCAGGTCATAGCCACCCGGCTCAAACACCAGCAGGAGCAGACGAAGTCGCAGGCTACGATGCTTTGGAAGCTCGGCAATCTGATCGCATTTGCTGCACATGATCCGAAGCATTACCCGCCCCTGCACGAAGCTTTTCCCGGCTTGTTCCAGCCGCCGCAGGAGCAGCAGACGGACTGGCGCGTGATAAAGGCCCGTATGGCATCCTACAGTGCCGTGAAAAATGCGAAAATGAGGAGTGGTGAAAGCCATTGACCGTAGAAGAATTGCAGGTTGTAATTTCCGTCAAGATGGAAAAGATCGATGCGAAAATCAACAACCTGATCAAGAAGTGTGATAGCCTTGGCGCAAATGCGACGAAGGCTGGAAAGGGCACAGATAAGCTGTCCGACGCCTGCACGAAGCTCAAAGACCGGGCGGAGGCCGGCAGCGCGGGCACACAGAAGCTCTCTGGCTCCCTGAAGGCCCTGAAAGCGGGCGCGGCCGTCGCCGCGATCACAGCCGTCACGAAGGCTGTAAAACGGCTGACGGACGCTTACGCGGAAACCCAGGCGGCGCAAGTCGGGCTGGAAAGCATCCTTGCAGCCCAGGGGAAGGACGTATCGCAGGCAAAAGCTTGGTTGCAGGAATACACAAAGGATGGCCTAATCCCCCTGGCAGACGCCTACACGGCCTATAAGAACCTATCCTCCGCCGGGTACGCGGACGACCAGACGCAGAGCGTCCTGCAAAACCTGAAGGATTCGGCGGCGTTCGCCCGGCAAGGGTCGCTCACAATGGGCGAGGCGGTCAAATCTGCGACGGAAGGCATTAAGAGCGAGAACAGTATCCTGGTCGATAATGCTGGCGTTACAAAGAACCTCTCCGTCATCTGGGAAGAATATGCTGCGTCCATTGGGAAGGGCGTGGGGAGCCTCACAGCGGCCGAAAAACGCCTTGCCACGGTAGAAGGTCTCATGCGGGAAACCGCGTTCCAGACCGGCGACGCGGCCCGTTATGCCTCAACTTTCGCCGGCGCGCAGGCGGCGCTGAAAGCGCAGACAAAACAGCTCTCCAGTGCCCTTGGCTCAATTTTCGCCCCGGCGCTGCAGGCGGCGTTGCCGTACCTGACCGCACTGGCTGAAAAAATGACCGTGCTTGCCACACGCGCAGGGCAGGTCATGGCCGCACTGTTTGGCATCAAGCCAACGCCGATCAAGCAGCTCTCCGCGAGCACGCAGACAGTCTCTGCGGGGCTTGAGAAGGCCACAAAGAAGGCAAAAGAACTGAAAGGCCAACTGCTCGGCATCGACGAGCTGAACGTCATCGAGAAGGCCGACACAGGTGATAGCAGCGGCAGCGATACCACCGGGAGCACTGGCGGCATGAGCACAGGTATCCCGATCAATAGTGCTCTGTCCAACGCGGATAATGTGATTGATCCGAGAATTACGGCAAGGGCGGAAGAGATCAGGGAGAAGCTGCGTGAGGTCAAAGACTTGATCCAAACCTATAGCTCGGCCATCAAGGGCGTGGCGGTGGTTGGTGCCGCAGCGTTTGGTGCGGCCAAGATCAGCAAGTGGTTTGGGTTGGCCAAGGCAGCAGTGGGCAAATCGCCTTTACTATCCAAGGGCGTGAAGGCACTTGGAAAATCGTTGCTCTATGCAAAAACCTCGTTTGCCATAACCAGAAATCCCTTAAAGGGGTTGGCGAATGGATTTAGCTCTCTGTGGAGTAGCTTCAAACATTTTATGGGTGGGCTGAATCCTATGGTGAAGATGGGTGTTGGCCTTGCAGCCCTTGGTGGTGAGGTTGTCGTTGTCAAAAACACGGTCGAAGAGTATGCCCTGGGCAACCTGTCACTTAAAGATGCCCTGTTGCAAATCGGTCCTACGGCTGCGGCCGCGGGCGGTGTTATGTACGCGACGTTTGGGCCGTGGGGGCTTGTTGCAACAGCGGTGGCGGGTCTGGCGGCCGGGATCTATGGTGTCATTAAGGCAGACGAACAGCTCCGTGCGGAGGCGTTAAAAAAGGATTTTTACGACGGGGTTGGTACGAGCATATCCGACATTGCCGCGGGGTTTGGGAACATCACACAGGCCGTCATGGACGCTAACCAGCCAATTATTGATAATCAGGCCGTCATCGACAACGCCAAAGAAAGCATCAAAAAAACCACATCTGAGATCGACGGATTGATATCAGGCATGGATCGCGGAACCATTAGCGTCGGTGAGGCTGTCCCGCAAATCCAGCAAGCTTTTGCATGCCTGGAAGAAAACACTAAGCAAATATTGGATAAGATTTATGATAACATCACCCGTGCATTGGTGGGGAGCGTCGGCTATTCGATCCCGGAAGTAATGGGCTTGATAGACAAAGTGGTGGGAAACAGCAAAACTAAATTAGATGAACTAAAAAACAAGGCCGACGAACTCACCGAAAAGTCGATGAGCGGCAAGGGCGACAAAACGGCGCTTGCGGAGCAGTTGCTCGAGATCAACCGCGAAATCGCAAATTTAACCACAGAAGCCGATCCGAAAATCACAGCATTTAAAACAGCTATAAGCAGCATCACAATTGATAACCTTAATTTTAAATCTGCGGATGAGTTTGCCGCAGCAATTAAAAATATGGCTGAAAAAGCGGATGCTGCAAAAGAATCTGTAGCGCAGGCCAATTCGGCACTCATCAACGATTTAGAAACCCTCAAAAAGAGCGCTACAGATGCCAAAGACATCAAATATATCAGCGGAATCATCGAAAGCATCCAAAAGGATACTATAAAGCAACAAGGCGCTATCGACACTCAGATGCAACAGGTTGCCGATACAATACAGCAATCTTTTTATACGCAATACAAAAATTTGGCGCAAAAAGAGTCACCTGGGTGGTGGGAGAAATTTCTGGGGTGGATTACCCCTGCCAATACCCGAGATATGGTCAACGAAAGGGTTTTGGGGTACTTTGATGATTTGGATGACGCCTTCGCAGAAGTGTTTAACGGGTACGGTTATAGCTCGCTTACAGGGTATGCAAAAGGGTTGCTTGACAATGAAAAAGCAGCCGCTGCGCAGGCCCGGAGCACATCCGACTACATAGCACAGGGCTTTGCTGCCGGTATGCAAATTCACTCTCCCTCTAAGCTGTTTGCACAGTACGGCAAATGGAGCCTGGAAGGCTATGCCGACGGTGTCAAAGACCAAACACGACCGGCGCGTGACGCAATGAAAACTGCCGCTGAAAGTATCTAAAGCAGTTTCGAATCCTCTTTTTCGTATAACTCATTTAAGTCAATCGGCAGACAAGCGGCACAAGGTCTGACTGACGCATTCCGGAATCTTTCTTTCCCTCATATCAAAACCCCGCATTATGAACTGGATTACGACACGTGGGGCGCTGAGGGGGAAGCTTGGCGACAGATGGGCTTGCAGGGCCGCCCCTCGGTCAACGTCAAGTGGTACGCCAAAGGCGGCGTATTTACCGATCGCTCGCTTATCGGCGTTGGCGAGTACCCAGGAGCAGCCAGCAACCCGGAGATCGCAACGCCGCAATCCATCATGCGCGACACGGTCGCCGGTGTACTCCAGTCCGACCGCAGCAATCAGTACGACGTGATCTACCGCGCGGTGTATGCCGCGATCTCGGCGCTGGGGCCGGATTTATTCTCCCCCGAAGTGGTGGTTGATCTGGACGGTCGTAATCTAGGCCGTGGCAGCGCAAAGTACGTCAAGCAGGAGCTTATCCGCTCCGGCGAATGGTAAATAACAAAATCCTCCCTGCCACAATAGCAGGGAGGAACGGATTATTTTTTATTCTTTGCAGTCCATTCACTCCATGAAATGCTCTCTATTAATTCGCTTTCCCCTGTCACGGGATTTTTAGCTCTGCGCATGTGCGGGGAATCATCCTTAGAGTAAGAGACCGTTCCACATCTACATCCGTGATGCAAAGGTGGAAAATTTTTTCCTATTTGTGCCTCAGATGTATAAAATATTTTCTTGTCCATTTCGCCACAAATTGGGCAGGTTTTCGCGTCCAAAGCGGCCAAAAAAGTATACTGTTCTATCCCATTTTGTTTATAAAAATATAACTCTCGATTGTTGCAGATTAGAATAAATGCATCATGAAAAAGATGCGGCAAAAATCCCCTTTCTTCATCAGTGAGCGGAATGCGCAGTGCTCGTTCTGCCAACGGGCCAAGGCGGGGAACGGTAGCACCGATAAGATAAGTGGTGACTAAGATGGCCTTCATTTGATATTCGTATTCGGATAAACCTGAAGGAAGTTCCAATCTTGAATTCATAAAGCAATATATTCCATACGATTCTTCTTCTCTTAATTCAGCATAGCCCCCTGAGTTCCCATATTCCTCAGATTCGCGTGGAATGCGTTGTTCTTCCCGGTATATCTCTACACGCTTATACGCATCTCCGATTCTTTTCCGGCAAATAAGATCAAAGCATTCATCCTCAAGGTTTCTTAGTTTCGATTCCTCTGCAATCGCATACGCATTTAGTGCCTCTTTTCCTTTCTCAGTAATTATATATACCCTATCGTTTAAAAAAGGGAAATCTTCTAAAAGCTCTTCCTTCCACACGTTATCCTGAATTCTTTCAATCAATTCGTTTTTCTTTCCCGACACTTTCAAATTGAACTTTTTTGATATTTCTTTTAGTTGCGGCATTTTCAGCAAAGAGAGATCATCCGCGAAGGAAACCTCTGTGAGCAGCTCTTCCCTCTTCAATTGAGCAATTACCCCCGGAAGATCGTCAGAGAACCTATTGATGATCCCAGTAAGCGGAGAGCTCGCGCTGCATCCCTTTGCTCTTTTCAAAACCTCCATTTTAACCGCCTCTGGCATAGCTTCTGGAGTTCCGTTGTCTTTTGTTTTTGTTATGATCTCCTGTGTTTCCCAATTCATAATTTTGGGGCCTGAAGGCTGAAAGAAGGAACCAGTTTGGTAGTTTTCGCAAACGTCGCACAGACCGTCTGCATTTACCTTTAAAAATAGACCTTTACGGCCACATTTTTTACATTTCAAGACAAAATCCCCCTCTCACATCACAAAATAAATGTAACACAAGAGGGGGATTTTGTAAAGATTTCAACCCACAGGCCCCATTTCAATCCACAGGCCCCGCGAGAGGCCCGACTGAGATTCGATTCAATGCTGCCGGCATAGGTTACATTTCAATCCACGCCCCCCGCGGAGGGAGCGACCCGCAGGCTTTCGCAGCTGCTATGACCCGGTACAACATTTCAATCCACGCACCCGCGAGGGGTGCGATCGTTCACTCTGGTAGATAAAAGCGGAATCCCACCATTTCAATCCACGCACCCGCGAGGGGTGCGATCATAGACCGGAGAACTGTCACCTGGAACCTTGAAATTTCAATCCACAGGTTGCAAGCAGTATACACGCAAAAGCGGCAACCCCTCGAAAACGGAAGCGATAATTTCACGCTTCATTATGTATATCTATTAAGGCCGGAAGGTGATGTTGTAAGCAATATCCTATTGGAGTGAGTTCATAGTCAAATAAATTAAAGTTTATTCGACGAGCTTCGTGCTTTATAAGTAAGATTATTTCCTCTATAGAACTAAATGCTTTATCGCGAAATTCACTAATAAGGCTGTATTTGTCTAAGAGATTATTGAATTTAGGGGCATACGGCAATAAAATGGTCCTTAGACAATCGACCCATCTAGAATTCCTGTCGTCGCACGTTTTAAAAAATTCCATAAATACTTTTTTGTCTACCACTTTTTCGAAAATCGTAGTTGCTATGTCTTCCATTCTTGAAACGTCTACATGTAAATATTTTCCATAAATTTCTTGTATTTTGGTGGCTGCTAATTCATGTTGAGTACTTTCGTTTTCAAAATAATATGCAGCATCGATTGGTTTGGCACACCCGATGGTATTCAAATAATTTGCGTATTTATAGGGATATTGTCCGTATGTCAAATATTCCCTAATATTTTTTTCACTTATAAACCTACAATCCATATTCCAAAAAGCTAATTCTTGTAAGCTCCGAAGAACATCTCGATTCATTTTTTGAAGTACCTCTATCGCCTGCCCGTCAACAATTCGATCATACGACCGCTCTTCGCTGAGAACGTGCTCCACCGCCAATTGAACCAGCGTATCGTGAACCACGCTGTCATCCGTGGAGCTGGCCGTTTTCATTGCACTGCCTAGCATATATTGCACTTCTGGCTCCGCGAACTCATTAATTGCCTCCGGTTTCTTTTGATGGATTTGAGCCAAAATCTCATTGAGCACCGGTTCAACACGTTCCCAAGCTTTATCGGATGCCAGTTTGGTGAGGTATGGAAGTTCATTCCTGTAAATATCCAATGCGATCTCTTTTGCGTCCGCATATGAAATTCCATATTGATTAATATCCCTGCCAGCCTGAAGATTGTTATTTCCTTCTACCGATTGTTCACTTTTCAACATGGATATCACCTACCGCCTGGTTGTTGTAGTTCCCCTTGATCTTCTGCCAGTTGTGGCTGTTCGTCGATACGCTGTTCCTGATTTTCACGATGTTTGACGCGGCATAAATTGACACGCACAGCCCAATGATCGACACGGGCAGACTGATAATCGTGCAGATCGCCGCGATCATGTTTAATGTTTCAATCAAGTCAATTCCCCTCTCTTTGTCGTTCCTCCCTATTCACCCCATATTCTACCTGAATATTTCCCATTCGTAAAGCTGTTTCACTAAACTTGCCAAAAAGCACACTAGAACTCATCATCGGGTTCGCGGTGTGCTTTTCTCATGCCCCGAAAGGAGGTGATCCCCATCATCTATGCAATCGACGGCAAATCCTTCCCCAAGCCACCCTCCACCTGCGAGCACACCGTCACGCAGGTTGTCACCAAGGCCAACCGCACTGTCGGCAAGGGCGCGCTGCTGAACAAAGAACTGTTGGCCGAGATTGGGAAGGAGCATAAAAATCTGCTGCGAGATATTGCCGGCTATATCAAGGCCATGAAAGAAGGCGCTGAACTTAATAAATCTAACGGGCTCAAAATTGAGCCGGTTGATTTCTTCCTCGAAAGCACCTACCCAGACAGCAAAGGAGAAATCCGCCCCTGCTGCCTCCTGACCAAGAAAGGCTGCGACATGGTCGCAAACAAGCTTACCGGCCAAAAGGGCGTATTGTTCACCGCCGCCTATGTCACCGCCTTTGAACAGATGCGAGAGCGTATTAAAACCGGCAAAGCACTCCCAGACGACGAATCCCGCAAGCTTCGCGCCCGTGCAATGGCCTTGAATGCAGCCAACCGCTCCGCCCGGATGCTCATTGACGCTTACGACAGCGCCGGCATCCAGCCGAGCTACAAGGTGCTGGCCCTGACCGATCTTTACCGCAACGAGGGCCTCAAACTCCCTACGCCGCCGCTGGAGGTGGATGAGCTTACATACGACTTCACGGAAATGGCCGAAGCGCTTGGAATCCTGTCCGAAGCGTCCGGCAAGCCCCATGCGCAGGCCGTCGGCGCGATCGTCTCCACCCTCGCCATTCCGGAGCAGATGATCGTCCATGCACCCTATGACCGCAACGGCCACGCAGCAGACTACGACCGCTACAAGGCCCCGGTGCTCGACATGGTGCGCAATTGGCTCGCAGAGCACGGCAACCCTCGCCCGATCGCGGCGAAGGGTAAGAAGTATCGGGTGAAGTACGCCAGTTAAATTGTTGAAACCCTTGCATTCTCAGTATATGTACGGTATAATGTACATATACTGAGAGCAGGAGGCGAAGCAAATGACAAATACCAATATTACGAACCTGCGCAAGAATCTGTTTGAGTATATTGACCAGGCCATCACCTACAACGACGTCATCAACGTCAATACCAAAAAGGGAAATGCGGTCATCATGAGCGAAGAGGAATACAACGGCCTGATGGAAACGCTGCATATCGCGGCGGTTCCCGGACTGACAGAGGCCATCCTTGAAAGCTCGAAAGAGCCGCTTGACAGTATGGCAAATGCGGATGATTTGGAGTGGTAGGGATGTATGAGGTCAAGCTCTCAAAACGCGCGCAGAAGGATTTACAGAAGCTCAAGCAGAGCGGGTTATCCAAAAAGGCTAAGTCGCTGGTCGATATCCTGAAGGAAAACCCGTGGCAGAACCCGCCGCCCTATGAAAAGCTGGTGGGCGATCTCAACGGATTTTATTCCCGCCGGATCAACGTCCAGCATCGGCTGGTGTACAAGGTCTATGAAGATGAAAAAGCGGTTGCGATCTACAGTATGTGGACGCACTACGAATAAGGGAAACGCCCGCACTTGTGATCAGGTGCGGGCTTGTCTTTGAACTTGGCGTATAAAGCCATCTAACGTTAATCTGTTAAATTCATCCGCAGTACGCCCGTGCATCTCTATCATCGGAGGAAGGCATTCCTGAATCTTATATCCAACAGGCGTTAAATCATAATCAAAGATATAAGGATTCACGGCATATTGATGTTGCTTTTTTGTTATAAGCGCAAGTATATCTTCTCTCGAATAAAACATTTTCGGTATGGATATATCTAACGCATTCGATAGCTCCTTTTCATCGATGACCTCTAGACATAATAGCTTATAAGCTACCTCCGCGATCCATGTATAGGGCATTGAGGAAGTGAACATTTGAAGGCTTATTTTTTGATTTTCAATTGATTTTATAATCCATGAAAAATCTTCTTTGCTAATTTTCTTTCTAAACAATTCAACTGATAATGCCTCAATTTTAGAAATATCTACATGAAAATAAATTCCATAAATTTTATACATTTGCTTAGACTGTACCTGTAAATATCGTAATTTAACATCTGAAGATGACAAATTGGCTTTTCTTTCAACTATATTTTTACTGTTTAGTTTTGCACAGCCGATCGATTCAAGATAAGTCCCATAATCAAATGAATAAATGCCCTTCGTCAAAAGGTTTATAATATTATAATCGGCGACAAAGCTACATTTCACATTCCAAAAAGCTAATTCCTGTAAGCTCTTAAGAATGTCACGATTCATTTTTTGGAGTATCTCCATTGCCTGTTCGGCAATAATGCGATCATATGATCGTCCTTTACTAAAAACATGATCCACCGCCAATTGAACCAGCGTATCGTGAACCACGCTGTCATCCGTGGAACTGGCCGTTTTCATTGCGCTGCCTAGCATATATTGCACTTCTGGCTCCGCGAACTCATTAATTGCCTCCGGTTTCTTTTGATGGATTTGAGCCAAAATCTCATTGAGCACCGGTTCAACACGTTCCCAAGCTTTATCGGATGCCAGTTTGGTGAGGTATGGAAGTTCATTCCTATAAATATCCATTGCGATCTCTTTTGCATCTGCATAAGAGATTCCATATTGATTAATATCTCTGCCGGCCTGCAGATTGTTATCTCCTTCTACCGATTGTTCACTTTTCAACGTGGATATCACCTACCGCCTGGTTATTGTAATTCCCCTTGATCCGTTGTCTGTTGTTGCTGTTCGTCGATACGCTGTTCCTGATTTTCACGATGTTTGACGCGGCATAAATTGACACGCACAGCCCTATAATCGATACCGGCAGGCTGATAATCGTGCAGATCGCTGCGATCATGTTTAATGTTTCAGTCAAGTCAATTCTCCTCTCTTTGTCGTTCTTCCCTATTCATCCCATATTCTACCTGAATCTTTTCCATTCGTAAAGCCGTTTCGCAAAACTTGCCAAAAAAGCACACTAGAGCTCTTTATAGGGTTCACGGTGTGCTTTTCTCATACCTTAAAAGGAGGTGATCCCCATCATCTACGCAATCGACGGCAAATCCTTCCCCAAGCCGCCCTCCAGCTGTGAGCACACCGTCACGCAGGTTGTCACCAAGGCCAGCCGCACCGTGGGCAAGGGCGCGCTGCTCAACAAGGAGCTGCTTGCCGAGAAGGAGAAAATCAACTGCGTCTGGCTGTACATGACTGCGCGGGAATATGCGCAGCTCCGCCAGATGGGCGCAGGGAAAAATTTCTTCCGACTAAACTACTACGACGCCACCACCATGACAAAGAAGACGAAAGAGTTTTATGGCTCCGACATTACTGCCACGGAGGTGAATGGCTTGGATCGGAATGACATCCCGCAAGGCTATCAAACCGTCAAATGGAGCTTTATAGAAAGGTAGGCGAACTCCATATGCTCACCGTCCCCCAGGAATTCCACGATTATTCGCGCGCCTCTGAACGCCGCACAGACCTCGTCGTCCGGCTCGATCCATTAAGCTGGCCGACGGGCATCAACGCCCACGGCACCGCGCACAGCCTTTGTATGCCCATCCAATGGGACAAATCTCCTCCCCACCGTCTCTATGCATCCGGTGAGTACAACCGCACACCCCTCGACGGCCGGGCGCTCGTCAACGGCTGGGCCGGGCAGGTCTGCGGCTATCTCTCCAACGCCCTGTCCGATCAGGACGGCCTGTTTGCCGCGGACACTGTCAAGCTCAGCTGTACCCGCAATGGCGGTGCGATCAGCGTTTTGACCATCTGCTTTGATCCCGCAGCCAATGAATACGCCGTAGACTTTGACGTCACAATCGACGGCGCGTCGTCCACAGAGACCTATCATCAAGAATGGCACATCCGCAACAATGACCAGCCCATTGTGCACATCACCGGTATCCGCGCCGCCTACGATACTGTTACGGTCACCGTCAGTAAGTGGAGCCATCCCTTCCACCGGGCACGCATCCGCGAGATCGCAAACGGCGTGTTATTCGAGGCCACCGGAGATAGCCTCTACTCGTGCAACCTGATCTCCGAATCCGATCCCACCAACCAATCCATCCCCGCCGGCGAATGTACCCTGACCTATCCCGATCCCTTGGGCATGTTCGACCCGGCGAACCCCGCGGGCGTGGCATCTGCTGTCCGGTCGGATCAGATCATGACCGTCTGGATTGGCGTATCCGACGGGCAGCACAAGCCTGTCTATGCCAAAGTCGGCACCTACTATTGCCCCAAAGCCACCAGCAAGGGCGGTACAGGCGAGCTGCATGCCGTGGATATCCTCGGCAAATTGCAGGACGCAGCAAAGCCCAACGCCCGCTCCCTTGACCACCTCCATAATCAGAGCCTCGCGGATTTCGTGCTCGGCCTTGGGGCCAGCCCGTGGATCCCGGCGACGGATTTTACAGGATCGGCCCCGACTGCCTTTGATAAAGGCACAAACCGCCTGGAGTGCCTGCGGTATGTATCACAATACCTGCACAAGCTGCTGTATGTCGACGCGGACGGCAATGCCCGGCTGACCGCCATGTCCCGTACGCCGGTTGCCGTAATCCCGTTGGATCAGTCCTACGAGCATCCGTCCATTGAGGCCCGCGAGGAGCTCGGCGGCATTGATTACACCTGGCACCGGTATGAAGATACGGGCGAAGAAATCCTTGCGGCTACCGCCGCCATACAGACCGCCAAAGGCGTGCCTGTCACTTACACGGCGATTACAGAGGAGCCGGTCGCATACACCCGCTGCGAAGTGGAGCATCCCTACGCAAGCGACTTTAAGGTGTCGCTGGTGTCGGCCACCTCCTATGCAATCCGGTTTACTGTCAGGACGGACGCTGCGTTTACGGATCCGGATGAGTACAATGTCACGGTCAGGCTGTACGGCAAAAAGATTGAGGATCAGACAGGCTCCGGCACGTCTGAAAAAGACAGCGTGGTCAACAAGGAGCAGAACCGCATGTCCGTCGACAACCCAATCCCGGTCGGCATACTCGATCGGGTCACCTGGGGTATGTATCTCCGGCGGACCTACGGCAAGGCGGACATCACCTGCAACTGGCGTGGGGATGCGTCCCTGCAAGTGGGTGACCCGGTCACGGTGGAGGGCAAATACGGCCCTCTGAACGGCGTGATCATCAAGCAGGAGATCGATTACGATGGGGCGCTCACGATGCGCACTACGGTCCGCCAGCCGGATTGGATGATCAATCTGGGAGGTGAGGGCTGATGCATATTAAGACGGGCTGGACGCCCCGGGACTATCTTGACCTGTATGTAACGGACGACGGCGAGACGTTTGACCTGGTGCAGGGTGGCCAGGCAGGCAATAACGATGCTCTGGCCTTCAACCGGATCCTCGCAAACTGCAAGACCATCGCGGACGCATACAACAAAATATTCGGTACGGCGTGGAGCTATGGCTTCACGCCGTTTACCGTTCGGGCCATTTATTCGGCGGCCAATTTACAATTGATTGAAGATCGCTGCGGGGAACTCGCTCGGGCATTTGGGCTGGATTACAGCGGCAGGACCTGGGCGGCAGGGGATGTCGTTGATTACCGCGACCTCAACCGCTGGGAGGCGCCGTTTACCTTTTTAGAACGGTATGAAGACAAAACAGCAGATGATTTTGACGTCATCCGCTGCGGCACGATCCTGTGTGGCGGCGTGCCGGGAGATTACCGGTATCATTTCTGCGGCGATTTTTATTGCGGCGACAGCACAGCTTACTTTAAATAACGGAGGTAAAAATCTATGGCCTATCAGAAAACACAGTGGAAGGATCATATTGAGGGCGTGCAAGTGGGCACACCGGTCAATGCGGTGAATATGAACAAGATCGAGGACGGGATTGCGCAGGCGCATCTGATCAGCCGACTGGATACGCTCTGGGAAGGCAGTTTAACTGCCGACAACACGACCATCAGCCTTGCCAAGCCAATCACGGACTATCGGATGCTGATCGTTGTTGGCAGTGCAAATCAGTATACGCATTACGGCGCCAGCAATATTTTGCCGGTTGGAACCTTGCAAGGCGATGGTTGCCGAAAGTTTGTGGTATCCACCTCCGATGCAGGCTTCGCAGTATTATTTGTCAGTCTCACTGCGGCAATCAGGTTCCGGTTTGCGTCGTCGACCAGTCTAATATCCATTAGCGGATTTAGCGAGAGCGCTCGTCTGACTGGTGTGTATGGAATTAAATAGAAGGATGCCTGACCTGAGCTGGGCAGCTACTATGGCGTGCAGATTATCGCCACGGATGAGGCGGTTACATGATCTACAGCCAATCAACAGCAGCCCATATCTACATCGGGGTTGCAATCATATTAGCGATATTGGTCACGTCAATTTTGGGCGTGGCCTTATCAATATTATTAAGTCGGAAGGATGATTATCATGGCAAAAATCTATTTGAACGCAGAGCACGGCGGGACGGATTCCGGCGCGACAGCAAACGGCATCCGCGAGGATGAGGCGAATCTGAAGGTTGCAAAGTATGCGCGGGAATACCTCTCCGGCTACGACTGTACAACCGTCATGAGCCGGGAGACGGACAACGCGCTGTCGATCAATGAGCGGGTGGCGCAGGTCAGGGCGCAGAAACCCAATCTGGTGATTACCATCGCCCACAACGCCGGAGGCGGGGATGGCTGCGAGGTCTTCTACTGGCATACGGACAGCAAAGCCAAAGCCTTCGCACAGGAGTTGATTAAGCAGTTCCAGGCAATCGGGCAGAACAGCCGGGGGGTGAAGCCGTCCCAGCCCGGAAGCTACAACTTCGGCATGTGCCGTGAGCCCGCCGCAATGGGAATCCCGGCTGTGCTGGGAGAGTTTGCATTTCTGGACAACAAGGCGGACGTGGTGCTTGTGGACTCTGACGCAGATCTCAAGCGTGAGGGCGAGGCTTACGGGAAGGCAATCGTCAATTACCTCGGCCTGAAGAAAAAGACGGCTCAGCCCGAGAAGCCGTCCGAGCCCTCTGTGGGCGGGGCCATCAAAGTGGGGGATATCGTCCAGTTTACAGGAGGGAAAGTCTACGCATCGTCCACTGCGGCAACAGCGGCCGGCACGCGCGGCGCAAGCAAATGCAAAGTAACGGCAACCGCACCGGGCGCAAAGCATCCCTTCCACTGTATCAGCGAGGATGGCAAGGGCGTGTATGGCTGGGTAGACGCGGCGGCAGTTGGTGCACCCACAGCGGCCAAGCCCGTGGAGGTTGGCTGCACAGTCACGATCAACAAGGGAGCGGTATACGGCGGCTTGACCTCCGCGCGGGGCAATAAGGTGCCTGCCGCTCAGCTGGCCCCCAAAAAACATACGGTCAGCAAAATCCAAGTTAATAAAGACGTCCAGGAGGCGCTGCTCAAGGAGATTACCTCCTGGGTGGCTGTATCCTTCCTGACGCGGGTATAAGGCGGTGGAGCAATGGAGCCGGTTGTTACAGAGCTTTGCGCAGAGCGCCGCCGCACAATCGACGAGCGCTTTGCGCGCGACCTGAAGGATATCGACGACTGCAAGGCGCGGCTGAAAAAAATCGAAGAATTGACCATCCAGATGGCGGAACTGGTGAAAACGAGCCAGGAGGCAAACCAAAAAGCGCTGGACGATCATAATGATCGGCTAACGGCGCTTGAACACCGCCCGTCCATGTGGTGGGATAAGCTGCTGTCGGCTGGGATCTCCGCAGGTGTGGCGGCGTTAATCAGTCTGATCGCATCCGTGATTGTGAGGTGAAAACGATGCGTATATGGGTAAGCGTTGCGGCGCTTGTCAATGCAATCGCCCTGGGATTGTTGGCATTGTCAACGTACATACCGGGGCTGTGGGTCTAATTATAAAGCCCTCCGTCGAGTGGCGGAGGGCAGAAATTAAAAATTGGAGGAATAAATTATGGATTTTGGAAAAGCGATTGAGGCAATGAGAATGGGCAAAAAAGTAGCCCGCAAAGGCTGGAATGGCAAGAATCAGTACATCCAGCTTGCTACCGGAATTTCGTACAAGACTACAATCGGCGAAATTGTGAACTGTGAGCATGAGGCAATCGGAAATAAGGCAATCGCCTTTGTTGGTACAAGCGGCGTACAGATGGGGTGGCTTGCATCTCAATCCGATATGCTTGCCGACGATTGGATGATCGTAGATTAATTTTAAAAGCCCTCCGCCGTTCGACGGAGGGCAGAAATTATATTTTGGAGGAATTATCATGAATATTAACTGGAAAGTCCGTCTGAAAAATCCGACCTTTTGGGCGCAGATCATCCTGTCCATCATCAGCCCGATCCTAGTGGGCCTGGGTGTGCAGTGGCAGGACATGACGACCTGGGCGGCGCTGTGGGATGCCCTATGCAATGCGGTGAGCAACCCTGTGATCGTGGTGTCGGTCATTGGATCTGTCTGGGCGTGTATTACTGATCCCACGACGAAGGGGACGGCAGACAGCAGGCTGGCCTTGAGTTATACTACGCCGAAGGAGGATCGCCCGGCCGATTGAGCAGTTCATAGTTTCTCATCTATAAAAATAAGAACCCCGCAGCCACACGATCAACGTAGCTGCGGGGTTTTGTGGTGGACGTTAACTTCACACAAGACTGGTGATCGGCAGGGCTATATCCTAATTAAGTGTCTGTTTAAAGTTGTTCCAAATTGCTAAGTGCAGCATATAATTTCTCTTTCAAATCTTCGTAATCTTTATATAAAATAATACGATTGTTGCTTATATCAAAAGGAATAGGTGAATCTCTATGCGCAAGCAAAATTACTGTTTTAGAAAAAGCTTGAGCTATTCCCAGTTCATAAAACACATTTGGATTTTTCCCATTTAAATCAGCAATTATTAACCTCGAATGAATAATGTATCTAATAATTTCAGAAAAGATGTCGCCTGGTATATACTTCTCATCCCCTCTAAAGGCACGATAGCTTTTAGAGGAGCATACTTCTCGAACAACTTTAAAAACTTCAAGCCCGTCTAAACTGAACGGCGTTAAACAAAAGATAGCATGTTTGTCTATAAATAAATCCTCTTTTGTAATTCCATAGCTTTGCAAAAAACTATTTAATTGTATGGAGTCATTTATTATGTTTTGCTGTTTGTTTATAACAGATAGTGGAATATGATAAGCTTCTTTCCATGATTCGTCGGTGGAGGATATTTTTAATTGTATCTCGGAAATTTTATCTTCCAAATATGAACGCATGTCGTCATAGGTTATATTTCTGTTATTAATTTGTTTCCTTCCATTTCTAATAACTAAGAAAGTTAAAACTAATAAGAAAAGTAAAAAGGTAATGAGCAAAGCCAAAACGAAGAATATAAAAGTTTCTTCGATAGTGTATTTGCCTTGAATGATGGTAAGCATAAATATCACTACAATACAAAACAATAAAAATAGTGCGCCTATGCTTATAACGGTAGAATTAATTCCTTTTAAATTGCTATCTTTTAGCTTTTGCAGCCACTTATTTTTTTTCATAGTGTAAGCACCCCTTTTCCAAAAGCATAAATTGATATTACGTAAGCCCCCAAAGCAAATGCGTAGGATAGTGTGGCGCAGAATCCATACCAGAAAGCAGAAATTTTTTTAGATTCAAACGAGCGAACTGTATATCTACATAATGCAAAAATAATAAATGCAACCACAATATATACCATAAATAAGAAAAATCCTATAACTACTTGGAAGCTTACGCTATCCAAATCAGAAATATTAGCGAACGAGCTATCCAACCCATAAAGTATATATGATACAATAAAACTTATAGCCAAAAAAATGATTTCAGTTGGTAGTTCAAGTAATAATATTTGCAAAACTATTTTATTAATATTTCGATTAACAGTCAATTTAAACATAATCGCAAGTACAATTAAGAGTGTTGGAATTATTATGTATATTGCTGCAAATTTAATATCCATCTTTCCACTCTCTTTCCAATATTGTATCAACAAAATTTTACAAAAAATAAGGAATAACAATCAATATAAATAATATACAAATTTTTAGTCAAATTAGTATAATAAAATAATGTTTTGTTAATATTTGTATTAATTCACAATTTTAAGTTGAAAGTTAAGAAAAGCCCATTCATAAAAATAAAGTGGACCGCATTTTCACTTAGCGCACCAGAGATTCTTAATAAGCGACATCAAATAACAACGTATTTTATTAAAACCAATTGATAATTGCGGCTTTAAATATTTTTATACGCTAATGGTGAGCAGTGATATATCAGATAGTTCAGGTTGATTGACTTACATTTTTTCGAAACGATCTAGGCTTTTACGCTGCAAATTGCAATTATATAAAAATAAAATGCGTAGCCAAGCGATGAACCTCGTATCTATGTGGCTTTCATTATTCCTTTTAAAGAGCGCAATAGGGGATTAATTTTCTTATCTGTTCCCGAGTCATTCTGTATACCAATATTTCATGGTTCGGGGTTGAACCTCCAGTAATATCATAATCATCGATGCACTAATCAGATTTTGTACACACTTTGTACACACACGATAATAAAAACAGGTGGACAAGGGTGCATGACAGGAGAAATAGGAATATAAAAATCCTTATAACTACGTTGTTTAGCGAATGAGAGCGTACAGCGGAAAACAGCTTTAATCCCACTGGCAGTGTAGAGGTCAGCGGTTCGCTCCCGCTATGCTCTGCCAAAGCAGGATGATCCGAAACATTTTTATTTGAGTGGTGTTTTTGGAATCATAAGCACCAAATAAACACCAAACTCAATTTTTATAATAAAACAAGAGAGTCTCAAACCTATCATCTACTAGGTTTGAGACTCTCTTACAATGGAGCGGGAAACGGGATTCGAACCCGCGACTTTCGGCTTGGGAAGCCGACGCTCTACCGCTGAACTACTCCCGCACTGTCTGATATAATAGCATATCCGCTCAAAAAAATCAATCCCCTTTTCTGGAGAAAGCAGAGCCTTTTTTTACGGCGGCTGTATTTGTCATGGCAGGAAATTGACCGTAATTCGTCAGGATTGCATAGGCAGAATCAATTTTAGCGCAAACGAGAAGCGCAATATAACGATCACTAGCGATCAAACGGGCATGGGAGAGCTTTTCGGATTCATTGGGGGAAAGCGTTTGAAAGGTTTTAATCTTCATCTGGATATGGGCGTTGAGCGCTTGGGTGATTTGCTGCCCACTTTCGCCCTCTTTTAAATAGAAAATAGCAATTTCGTCTGCGCTCGTATTAATTGTGCTCATATACACCGCGTAATCATCCACAAGGGTCAAGTCAAAGTCATAATGCAAAGGGATCGTTTCTGGCTCCAATTTTGCCATATAGTCAATCGGCACCTCCTGAATAATGGCGGTAGCGATTGTATTCGCCGAGGCAATCGGGGCAGATTCAACGGCGGATTCTTTATCAACCGCCGGAGCACCGCAGGCGGAGAGCGCACAGATCATCAGTGCTGTTATGAGAATGAGGGCTGTGATAGAGGTAAATTTACGAAGGCTCATCACCTGTATGCTCCTTTCTATAAACATTCTTTTCCCACTCAACTGAAAGGAACGTGTGGTTCCATGAAAGTGATTGGTGTAAAGCTGACGATATTATAGCATAAAAAACCACGAAAGACACTACAAATTGATTACAATTTTTGTGCGTTCCATGTATTTTTTAAAAATTTGAAAAGATATTATGTACAATATTCACCAAACAAGGAGATGCGTGGAAGAGAATCGCCTGTTTGCCCTGTAACTGGGATCGTGATATAATAGCACCAAGCAATATTGTTTGATGCTTTAGAAGCTGGGCGTTTTGCGAGCTTGGCATCATCCCTATCAAATTGTTTTCTGTGAGGAGGAGCGCTGGATTGGAGCATTCTATTTACGGCTGGATTGAAGCATATGCCCGCGGGCTGTGCGATACGGATTCCTTCACTGGGGAAATTACCGCACTGTGTTGCCGCGGCCCTGCCATGGAGGGGGTTTCCGAAGCGGAAGCGCTGCTGCTGGAACAATTGTGTGCAGGTGCGCAGCGATTCTTCGACGGTAGCGATGCGTATCCGGGCAGAGATCAGCTGGATGAGGCGCAATTTTATCGCTTTTTTGTCCGTTTATATCCGGAGTTGAAAAGACAGATGCCCCATGCGGTTTGCAAAGAGTTTTCTGATTAAGAAAGGATGCAGTCATTATGCCCGCTTTTTCAACGCATTATTTATTTGCACGGGAACTGATGGAGCAGATTGAGGCCATGACTCCGGAAACACGGCTGGATCCGGACGCCGTATACTATGGCACACAAGGGCCGGACGTGCTTTTTTTTCATCGGATTCTGCCCACGATGCCGGGGAAAAGTTGCAACCCGGCCGGCTCGCGAATGCACCGTGCAAATCCCAACGTTCTTTTTGAAGCGATGCTTCGGTATGCTCAGGCGTTGCCTGAGGCTGGGCGGGATCAGGCCCTATCCTATATTTATGGATTTTTGTGCCACTATGCGCTCGATCGAGTTGCGCATCCCTATATTTATGCAACACAATACCGGATCATCAAGGCACGCCATATTTGGTATCTCAAAGGCGTTGTCCACAATCAAGTGGAATATGAGATTGATATGCTAATGCTGCATAGGCACTTGCAGGTGGTTTCCGCGCGGAAGTTTGAAACTAGGGAGGTGCTCTCTATGGATGCCGCCCTTCTCGATGTGATGGCCGGCGTGCTTTCCTTTGCGGCGCAGGAGGCATTGCATGTTTCTCTCTCTCAGGCGCAGGCGCGGCAGTCGTTTTGTGATACGCGCACGATGCAGTCTCTCCTGACGGATCGTCATGGCTGGAAACTGCCGGTCATGGCACTGATTCAGCTCCCGGTTTATCCTTTCCTCGGCCCCTGTCTGACGTCGATGCTGCGCCGGACGCAATCCAGTAAGCGATGGGATTATGCCAACGATCAGAAAGGGCAGTGGGCTTACCCGGCAGCGCCTGACCGGGTGAGTGAGGAGAGTTTTGAGGAGTTGTTTGAACGCGCTAAAGCGGATGCGCTGCAACTGATCGCATCGTTCCGAGATGCGATCTCCGGGCGCGGTTCCTTAAAAGATGCGATTGGCGGGATTTCCTTCCTGACAGGCGTACCTGTAGAAGAATGAGAAAGGACTGTTGTATGATGGAAAAAATTTTGAGCTTTCAAATTGACCATACCAAATTGACCAGGGGGATGTATCTCTCCCGTGTGGATGGGGATATTGATACCTTTGATCTGCGCACGCGCCTGCCCAACCGAGAGCCCGTGATGGAAAACGGTGCGATGCATACGATCGAGCACCTTTTTGCTACCTTTGTCCGCAATTCTGACGTTGCAGAGCAGGTGGTCTATTTCGGCCCAATGGGATGCCGTACGGGATTTTATTTTTTGACACGTGGGATGAAGCGCCAAAAGGCAATTGATCTGACGCGTGCCGCCTTTGCCTTTATTGCCTCCTATGAGGGAGAAATTCCGGGCGCTTCGGAGCGTGAATGCGGCAACTGGCGCGACCATGATTTGGATGGGGCCAAAAAAGAATCACAAAAAATGGAAAAAATTTTGGAGAATTGGACAAGCATTCAGCTAAAATACCCAGAATAAAAGAATTTGATTGTACAAATCGCCGAAAAATAGCCGTAAAGCTTGCGGAGAACCGTCCATGTGTGTATAATGGGAACTAAATTGTAACCAAATTGTAACCATTTTGTATGGAAATCAAAGATGGAGGTGTTCCCGCATGGGGCTGAAAGATGCCAAACGGGAAAAGCCCGCGCAGGAGGAAGCCATCAGGGATACAGGCAATATAGAAACGGCGCAGGCCGTAGAAAATAAGAAGCATCAAAAGAAAAGCAAATCCGCTTCCGATTTGGCGCAATGGCAGGATACAAAGCATCCTGGCAACGCGGCGCTTTTGTCAATCTACCGGTGGGTATCGCTGGTGGGAATGCAGACGCAGCGGTATATCAAACGGTTTTACCGGCATATTGAGCGGTATCTGAGGCTGCCGTTCCAGATGCTCCGGTTTGGCGGGCGCTTCGTGTTTGTAACGGTGGACCGGTATGCCTTCCGCGCCTACCATGAGGCAGCGGATGAGGCGAGGTATCTGCGGGTAGAGATGCGCAGTGTGCGTTCGAACCTGAGGCGATGCATAAAAGAAAGCCCGCTGTCGGCGTTTCCTGTGCTGGGGCATTATGCGGCAAAAGCAGTCAAGCGTCATAAGAAGCTGTTTGGAACACTGTTTAATACAGCGTTGCCCATTGGCGCGTGTGTGCTGCTTGCAACGACAGTGGCGCATTGGGGGAGTGTCACCTTTGCGCTGGAAGTGAGCTATAATAATCAAAAAATTGGCTATGTGGCGAGCGAATCAGTGTATTTAGAGGCTGAGAAGCTTGCACGGAGCCGAATTATGACAGGCGGCCAACAGGCTGAAGAGCAGCCCGCCGTGGAAAATGTTTCAACCGCTGGAGCGACCGGTCGGGTTGTCAACTTGGGCACACGGAGCCTTGCGGCGGAAGAAACAGAGAGCACGGGTGAGCTGATATCGAAGCCAACGTATAAGCTGCGGCCAGTATCGATCGATCAGCTGACGGATGCCAACACAATGTCAGATAAGCTGATTGAGCATTCAAGCAGCAAGATCACAAATGCATGCGGCGTGTATGTGGATGGGCAGTTTGTGTGCGCGGTGAAAAACGAGACGGATGCGGTAAGCGTATTCGATAAAATTTTGAATGAAAAGAAAACAAATGAAGCAAACACAATTGCGGACTTTGTGGAAGAAGTTAACTATGTGCAGGGCCTGTATCCGGATAATGAAAAGACGGTGTGGGATGCGGAGCGTCTGGAACAGAAGCTGAGGAGCAAGAAGGCGGAAGCGGTATACTATACGGTAAAGGAAGGCGACACGGTATCAGGGATCGCGCAGGCAAACGACCTGACGACGAAGGAACTGATGGGGATGAACAGTGGGCTGACGGAAACGATTCATGTAGGGGATCAGCTGCTGGTATCGAATGAAGTGAACTACTTACGTGTGAAGATTATGAAAACGGTGCAGCGCACGGAAGAAATTCCATATGAAACAGAAGAGACAAAGACGTCCAGCATGTATGTGGGGCGGACGAAAACGGTGCAGGAGGGAGTCAACGGGGAGCGCCAAATCACGGAGCTGGTGACATATGTCGATAATGTGGCAGTGAGCACGAAGCAAGTGAGCGCAAAAGTCGTGAAAAACCCGGTGCCCAAAAAGGTGAATGTGGGCACGAAGTCCAAGAGCAGCTACAGCAGCAAAGGGAGTTCGAGCGGATACAGTTCCTCCACATCGCCAATTTATTATGGCAGTGGTTCCGTATCCACAAAGCTGATGTGGCCAGCCCCTACAGCGCATCAGGTTTCGCAGAGATTTGGTCATAATGGCCATAGGGGAATGGATATTACAACCAATGGCGCGTCAGGCCGCCCGATCGTAGCTGCGGCCAGCGGCACAGTGACCTATGCCGGGTGGGATTCCACTGGCCATGGATACCGTGTTGTCATCAATCACGGAAATGGGTTGCAAACGGGCTATTCCCACTGCAAATCCGGCTCAATCCGAGTGCGTGTGGGCCAGCAGGTTTCACGGGGCCAGCAGGTCGCGAGCATTGGCTCAACGGGTAATTCGTCCGGACCGCACCTGCATTTTGAGGTGATCCGCAACGGCACGCGTGTGAATCCCTCACCGTATATCTCATAGGCGCTGTTTGAGTCCAGCAGTTTGGGCGCGTTGAATCATGCATGAATAAACGCAGAAAGGGACAAAAGGGTAGTTTCTCGTCATCCAGCGTAAACAGATTTTTATGGGGACTGTTGCAAAATATTTCATTTTGCAACAGTTCCTTTTTATACCCAATATGCACAACGGGGCCGTTGCCACGCATTGCAATCAAAAAAACCTGCTGTTTATATTATTTTATAAACAGCAGGAAAACTAGAAAAATTTAAAATTTATTAAAAAAAACCTTTGCCTTGCGGTGCAATTAGCTGTTGAGATAATCATCCACCACTTTGCCATCCTGAATGCGGACGACCCGTTTCGCCTCCGCCGCAATCCCATTATCATGTGTAATGAGAATCACGGTGCGGCCCTCCTCGCTGAGCTCATGCAGGATGCGCATGACCTCCTTGCCGGAATGGGAATCAAGGTTGCCGGTAGGCTCGTCGGCCAGAATGACAGGGGGACGGGCTGCCACCGCGCGTGCGATCGCCACGCGCTGCTGCTGGCCCCCGGACATTTCTGAGGGGCGGTGATCCAGCCTGTGCCCGAGCCCGACACGTTCCAGCGCCTTGATGGAGAGCTCATGCCGTTCCTGCGCCGCCATGCCGCGATAAACCAGCGGCAGCTCAACATTGGCCTGCGCAGTGAGGCTGGGAATCAGGTTAAAGCCTTGAAAAATAAAACCAATTTGTTTGTTGCGGATTTCGGAGAGTTTATCGTCTGAAAGCTTGGAAACGTCCTCGTCATCGAGGTAATATTCGCCGCTGGTGGGGGAGTCAAGCAGGCCGATCATATTCATCAGCGTTGATTTACCGGAACCGGACTGCCCCACGATAGCAACGAATTCTTCCCGTTCAACCTTCAAGGTAACGCCGTCAAGCGCATGCACCTCGTTTTCACCGGGATTATAGATTTTATAAACATTGCGGATGTCGATCAGCGGCAAAATAACCACTCCCCAAGCTAGCAATAAGACATATCATATGCATTTTATAATAAACGGCGCATGTGTGCAAGTTAAGAAAAAATTGTAAACGAACTGTGAATGATCAGTGCTTCCATTTGACCATATTTGACATGCAGTGAGGGCGAAAAGTGATTCTTTTTATTTTGCGGGCTGTATTGAGCGCATAACGTTCCATACCGCGGAGAAAATAAAGCCATGACAAATGTCATCTGAATATAAAGGAGACGTTATTTATGGCGGTTACAGGGAATGAATACAGCAAGATGGCAGATCAGGCTTCGCCGCCTTCACACAAGGCGCTCAATACGCTCAAAGCATTTTTGATCGGCGGGCTGATTTGCGTGATCGGCCAGGGGCTCAACAGCCTTTATTTAATGGCGCATCTCAGTGAGGATCAGGCGAAAACAACGGTATCTGTCACGCTGATTGCCATCACGGCGCTGCTAACGGCGTTCGGTGTGTTCGACAAAATTGCCCGGCATGCGGGGGCTGGTACCATTGTGCCGATTACAGGCTTTGCAAATGCGGTGGTTTCCCCGGCGATGGAGTTCCAGAGCGAGGGCCGCATTCTTGGCACCGGCGCGCAAATCTTTTCCGTGGCGGGGCCAGTGATCCTATACGGGCCGGCTGCCGCAGTGCTTTATGGGCTGATCCTATGGATCTTTCGGTTGTTTTAAGGAGGGAAGGATTATGGCGATTAGGACTGGCCGTTTCACCATTACACTGCCTTCCCGTCCTGTGGTACAGGGCTTTGCTGCGGTGGCGGGCAAAAAGGAAGGGGAAGGCCCCCTTGCGGCGGAGTTTGACCATATTTTTGATGATACAACCTTGGGCGAGGTTTCCTGGGAGAAGGCGGAGAGTAAGCTGCACCGGGAGGCCGTAATTCGTGCGCTGAGCAAAGCGCAGAAGAGCCCGGCGGATGTAGATGTGATTTTTGCGGGTGACCTTTTAAGCCAGTGTATCGGCACATGCTTCGGCATTCGGGAGCTCGATATGCCGTTTGCAGGGCTGTATGGCGCCTGCTCGACGATGGCACTGTCGCTTTTGATGGCATCTGTGTTTATCGATACAGGCACGGCGGGGCTGGCGGTTGCTTCCAC
>OJMK01000474.1_pt1 | contig 41805 bp, 49 predicted proteins | sample 1597201 | NCBI WGS metagenome assembly OJMK01 (sample SAMEA2452125, study PRJEB22498) | human gut metagenome | reverse complement strand
GGGCTGAATCCTTTCCTGCCCGACAGCCCTTTATCAGTTCTATCTCGTTTTCCAAAGTCAATTACTTTTTTTTTAAAATCGAACGTATGTCTGCGTCGTTTTACTCATTAGACGCAAGAGTTTGAAGAATGCTGCAAGGAATATTGCTAAAAGAAGTTAAAGAATAGAAGAGAGTTCACCACAGAGGACGCAGAGTACACAGAGGTTTTAAACTTACTTTATAGGAAGAATTTCCTATCATTGTTCCTCTGTGTACTCTGCGTCCTCTGTGGTGAAAAAAATCAGCACGCTTTGAAACTCATATCCAGTCCTTTCACTGAATGAGTCAAAGCCCCTACCGAGATGAAGTCTACGCCACATTCGGCATAGTCACGGAGGGTATCAAAAGTAATGCCGCCCGAAGATTCGGTTTCGTATTTGCCTGCTACCATCTCCACTGCTTTCTTAGTCATTTCGGGAGTGAAGTTATCAAACATGATACGATCCACTCCGCCGAGGTCAAGAACTTGTTGCAGTTCGTCGAAGCTGCGGACTTCTATTTCTATTTTTAGGTCTTTGCCTTTTTCCTTGCAATATTCTTTAGCGCGAGTGATAGCTTTGTCGATACCTCCGGCAAAGTCTACGTGGTTGTCTTTCAGAAGAATCATATCGAACAAACCAATACGATGGTTTACTCCACCACCGATTTTCACTGCCATTTTTTCGAGGATACGCATACCGGGAGTTGTCTTACGGGTGTCGAGCACACGGGTATTTGTTCCTTCCAATACCTTTGCGTATTTGCGGGTCATGGTTGCGATGCCGCTCATACGCTGCATCACGTTCAACATCAGGCGTTCGGTCTGAAGCAAAGATTGCACTTTTCCTTCCACTACCATTGCTACGTCGCCCGGTTTCACTTCTGTTCCATCGTTGATAAACACTTCCACTTTCATAGTGGAGTCGAAGCAGTTGAAAATTTCTTTGGCAACTTCGATACCTGCCAGCACACCGGCTTCTTTGATAAGCAATTTTGATTTTCCCATTGCCGTAGCGGGAATACATGAAAGGGTGGTATGATCGCCATCACCTATATCTTCTGCAAAAGCAAGATCGATCAACTTGTCGATCAGTTCTTTTTCCTTATTCATTGATCTTGTCAATTCTTATTTGATGTATTAAATATTGATTCTGCACTTTCTTCAGGAAGCAGTTCACACGAAAGTTCCCATTAGTAGTAGCCAACGTGCCGATAACGAAACTTGATTCGTCCCGTTTTCCCTGATGGTTCACATTAAATCCGCTGACTTTATTCTCCGTAAAGAATTCCTGCATCGCAGCTGTTGCTTTCTGTTTGTCAACGTTTGTCGAGCGACCTTGGAGCACCAGGTTTACCTTGTCCCCCATATACTTACTTAGCTCTTGCGAGCTTCCTCTTTTAAATGCCGTAATCACTCCTGCCGGTATCTCTTGCGCCATTAGCAACGAGAGGGAAAGAAGCAATGCGGTCATTCCTACGAGCACTCGTTTTTTCATAATTACAAGCTTTTAAGTTGAAGTTTAAAGGCTTAAACTTTCAACTAATGATAGGCAAAGGTAAGCATTAATTGCAGAATAACATAAAAAATGCCTATTTTTGTGCAATAATCAGAATTGTAGACGTATGAAAACAACCCTGCTCGTCGTAGGACGAACCGTAGAACAACACTATATCACTGCCATCAACGACTATATCCAGCGTACCAAACGCTATATCACTTTTGATATGGAAGTAATTCCCGAACTGAAAAACACCAAGAGTCTTTCAATGGAAGTACAGAAAGAAAAGGAAGGAGAACTGATACTGAAAGCTCTTCAACCGGGTGACGTCGTGGTGCTGCTCGATGAACACGGAAAAGAAATGCGCTCTCTTGAGTTTGCCGAATATATGAAACGGAAAATGAATACGGTGAATAAACGGCTCGTTTTTATTATCGGAGGCCCTTATGGCTTTTCAGAAAAAGTGTATCAGGCAGCACACGAAAAGATTTCAATGTCGAAGATGACTTTTTCTCATCAAATGATTCGGTTAATATTCGTGGAGCAGATTTATCGGGCAATGACGATATTGAATGGAGGGCCGTATCATCATGAATAAAGTATTCCAATATAGTGTTAAAAGGAGTAGCCTATTTTGGCTACTCTGAAATAAATAGTTTCTTTGTAAACTACAACCCGATAAATATAAAAGTAAAAAAATATCAGGATAGTCTATCCTAATTCATCTGAATACAACTTATCAAATACCTTAATCAGTTCGTCCTCATTAGCAATCAAATTTCGAAGTTCCGCCAACCGACCTGCATTATCCGATTGGGGTATCCATAGTTTCAGATACCCTCCTTCTGCATATTTATCAGTAAGATGTCTCCGAAAGCGGGCATATTGCCCCTCTTTATCCATTTCCGGATAATGGGATAATCCATATTGAACGGTACGACGCAAAGTTATTTCGGGATCTATAATTCGGTCAGCCTCGGCAACAATCATTCCATAGATTGTTCTAGGAGCCTGTTTGTTGGAAGCCCGATGATCTTCTATCGCTTCTTTCATTTGTAACAGTTGTTCTTCGGTAAACCAACGACGTAAAGTTTCATCAGCTAACAAAACTTTACCGGAGGCTATATGATGAAATTCACGTCCTTCATACAACCCCAAGTCATGATAAGCAGCAATGATGTAAACCATCGAATAATCGACTTCATAATGCATCGCTAATTTCAGACTTTCCTCAATCACCTTTTCTACATGATCGATTTGATGCGCTTTATCAAAGTTGGCATATTGAGAGATAATATTTTGGCAAACATAGCTTTGCAAATCAGCGGGCACATGATGAGTCATATTCAATATTTTTAGCTAATGAGTTTTTATATCTTTACTATTATTCCCGATTCATTTACTCCCGATTCATCAAACGATGTTCCGCCATCTGCTCGAATTTTGTTCCCGGACGACCGTAATTGGCGTATGGATAGATAGAAATACCGCCACGAGGAGTAAAGATACCTGTTACTTCAATATATTTGGGATTCATAAGTTTTATAAGATCCTTCATTATGATATTTACGCAGTCCTCATGAAAAGCACCATGACTGCGGAAACTGAAAAGATAGAGTTTCAAACTTTTGCTTTCTACCATTTTTATATCAGGAATGTAGCTGATACGTATTTCAGCAAAATCCGGTTGCCCTGTGATAGGACACAGACTTGTAAATTCCGGGCAGTTAAAACGTACCCAATAGTCATTTTCAGGATGCTTATTATCAAAAGCTTCCAATACTTCAGGAGCATAATCTTGCTTATACTCGGTCTTTCTTCCTAATAAAGAAAGTTGGTCTTTTAATTCTGTCATTGTACTCGTTAACTACAACCCCTATCTTAGATAAAAAAACACATTTCCTCTTTCACCTATCACCGACCAATCTTAAACACTCTATTCATCGATGTTTCAGTGGTGAAAGATTCGTTTTACAACCTATTACCGCATCTATCACCTATCACCATCAACTCTTAACCCACGGTTGCTTTATCCGCAGCTTACTTGTTACAGTTTGTTTCATTACCTGAAACAAAGAGTTTCCCGTAGAGAAACAAAGTGTTTCACACCGAGGAACCAAGTGTTTCACGCCTTGGAACTAATAGTTTCAAGTAACAGAAACTTTAGTTTCCCACCGTTGAAACTCTAGTTTCCTACCGTTGGAACTTTAGTTTCAAGCTGCTGAAACTAAACTAAGCCAATACATTCTAGGCAGAAGCTACTATCTTCTATTAATTGAAACTTACCGGTGACAATAGATGTGACGGCAAAATATCAAGTTTTGTTGCTGTCACCACTTGCTGTCACAAACTATTTATTTTATAATCAACTGTTTAACAACAACAATGTGACAGATGACAGCAAGAAAATGCATTTTAATCTCTATGTAGAGATATTATTGATTCTTACTTTTTAAATACTTCTCCAATCCTTCCCGGCGTAACGTACAAGCCGGGCAATGTCCGCAGCCATCTCCTTGAACACCATTATAGCATGTCAAAGTCTCGGTGCGAATCAGTCCCAGTACTCCCAATTCGTCGGCCAACGCCCATGTCTCTGCTTTATCAATCCACATCAAAGGAGTATGAATTACAAACTGTTCATCCATAGCCAAATTGAGAGTCACATTGAGAGACTTGATAAACGCATCCCTACAATCGGGATAGCCGCTGAAATCCGTTTGGGAAACTCCCGTTACCAAATGATTAATACCACGTTCACGGGCATACACAGCCGCAATACTCAAAAAGAACAGGTTACGTCCCGGAACAAATGTATTGGGAACACTATCTGCCGGCTTTTCCTGATCCATCACCATGGTAGTATCGGTCAATGAATTATGGCCTAACTGTCCGATGAAAGAAACATCCATCACATCAAATTCCACTTCCGCTTTCCGGGCTATCTCCCGCGCAAGTTCCACTTCTTTCTGATGCTTCTGACCATACAGAAAACTCAAGGCATATACTTTCTTAAAATTGCGTTTTGCCCAAAACAAGCAAGTGGTAGAATCCTGCCCACCACTAAACACAACCAATGCTGCTTCTCTATTCATATTCTATATTAAATATCTTTGATTTTCAACACATTATAAGAGATATCCGTGTCGTAAACATCACTACCATCTATTTTCTTGATTGCTTTCACCACACGGATCGTTACCGGGAGGATCATCACCTCATACAAGGATTTCAGTACAATCTGAATCCCCATCATGATAAGCAATTCTTTCCAAGCAATGACACCTCCAAAAGCTACCGGGAAGAAAATCAATGAATCGGCAGTTTCACCCACCACAGTCGACCAAATGGCACGGGCTGAAAAGTTACGTCCCTGACTGGCTACTTTCATTTTACTCATCACATATGCATTAAGAAACGAGCCTACCAAAAAGGCCATCAGACTGGCAGCCACAATACGAGGAGCCATACCGAACACAAAATCAAAGTGCTCTTCACCTTCCCAAAAAGGAGCAGCAGGAATGGCAACAGCTATCAACCCAAGAGCGACCACAAAGAAGTTCATAGCAAAACCACTCCAAATGATAAGGCGCGCTTTCTTGAATCCCCAAACCTCGGCGATACAGTCATTTATAATATAAGAAATAGGAAAAACCAATAATCCGGCTGTCACGGTCAAACTACCGATCTGGATTACTTTCGTTTCAAGAAGATTGGCTGCAATAAGGCAAACGTTAAAAAGGATACCCAGCAGCATAAAGGGTACAGATACTTTTTCTTTCATAATTCCTGTTTTTTACGTGGTGTTCTAGAATACACGACCGCTATTCACGGCATCATACATTTTTTATTCTTTCAGGGTGCAAAGGTAGAAAATAAAACTGGAATTGTCACATTCATCTCATCAGAATCTATGTTCCCTCAAAATAAAAGATAAGAAAAGCCTTCCCATCAGCGTCGTATTCTGACAGGAAGGCTCATCACTTTGACCTTAAAACACATCACTCAATTAAAAAGGCGCATCAGGAAGAGAAATCTTTCAATTCCTCTTTCAACCGTTTACGGATGAAAAACAGACGGCTCTTCACCGTTCCCATCGGCAATCCTAATTTCTCGGCAATTTCTCTATATTTAAATCCAGCTACAAACATCTGAAAAGGCACTTTCATCTCTTCCGGTATGGAATGTATCACCCTATACAACTGTTTCATATCGTATGTAAATTCGAATCTGTCAGCATCCTCATCTTCTATCAGATGTTGTTGATTGATGGAGTAACTATCATCAATCAAGTTCATTTCGCGAACTGTACGACGATAGTTATTCACGAAAATATTACGCATAAGCGTATACATCCATCCTTTCAGATTTTTGCTATACGTAAACTTCTCCTGATTATCCAATGCCTGCAACAAACAATCCTGAACCAAATCATTGGCAGATTCGCGATCTGCCGTCAATTTATATGCGAAGCGATGCAAATCCGGTTGTATCGCTAATATTCCTTTCGTAAAATCTACTTTTTCCATCGTCGTATTTCTTTTATCTAATTAGTACGGTACAAAGATCCGCTTTTTTAGAATCATTATAAATAGCAATTCTTCCGATTAGTTTGGCAATTTTTCCTTTGCCCCTCTCAACCATTTCTTTTTTTAGTTGTTGATTGGGCATTCACCTAAAACTTAACTCATAATGAAAACAAGCTTTAAAATGGTAGCTATGCTACTGGGGATAGGAATTTTCCCCCTCTGTGCCCATGCGCAAAAGAAGGTAATCATCGAAGATGAAGAGCCCAACTCGATCATGTTTGTCTCAAAGAACAAAGCAGGAGATGAAATCATCCGAATCATGAACGACCGTTCACAGATGCGTTTTCACGACCCCAATGCTCCCCGTTTCCTGCTCACTGACCAGAAAGGGAAATTCGCCCTCGGTATCGGAGGATACGTTCGTGCAACGGCAGAGTATGATTTTAACGGTATCGTTAATGATGTAGATTTCTATCCGGCATTGATACCACAACGCGGAAGCGGCAATTTTGCAAAGAACCAATTCCAGATGGACATCACCACTTCCACCCTGTTCCTCAAATTGGTAGGACGTACCAAACATTTGGGAGACTTCGTAGTTTACACTGCCGGAAACTTCCGTGGCGATGGAAAGACCTTTGAATTACAAAACGCTTACGCACAATTCCTCGGTTTCACTATCGGGTACAGCTATGGTTCGTTCATGGACCTCTCCGCACTGCCTCCAACTATCGACTTTGCAGGTCCTAACGGATCAGCCTTTTACCGCACTACGCAATTAAGCTATATGTGTGATAAGTTGAAAAACTGGAAGTTTGGTGTTTCGATGGAAATGCCTTCAGTAGACGGAACAACCAACAATGATTTGTCTATCAACACCCAACGGATGCCTGACTTTGCCACTTCCGTACAGTACAACTGGAACAGCAACAGCCATATTAAATTAGGAGCCATTATCCGCAGCATGACTTATTCGAGCAATGTGCATGAGAAAGCCTATTCTGCTACCGGCTTCGGTCTGCAAGCCTCTACAACCTTCAATATTACCAAGAAATTGCAGGCATACGGACAATTTAATTATGGAAAAGGTATCGGTTCCTACCTGAATGATTTAAGCAACCTGAACGTAGATATCGTCCCCGATCCCGACAAGGAAGGAAAAATGCAAGTTCTTCCGATGCTGGGATGGTATGCAGGATTGCAATACAATCTTTGCCCGAGCATCTTTATATCCGGAACATACAGTCTGTCCAGACTTTATTCTGAAAATGGATACCCTAGTGAGAATCCCGAATCCTATCGTAAAGGACAATATCTGGTAGCCAATGCTTTCTGGAATGTAAGCAGCAATCTGCAAGTCGGCGTTGAATATTTGAGAGGATGGCGCACTGATTTCAGTTCCGCAACCCGCCATGCCAACCGGTTGAATATGCTGGTGCAGTATTCTTTCTAAATCAGCATATACATAAAAGATTATTTCATTGTATAAAATTGAAGAGGGAGACAGCCATTGAAACGCTATCTCCCTCTCATCATTATTAACTTCGTATTTTATTGAGTTCTAATTTATTTAGAATCTGTAGTCAATGCTAAGACCAAATACTTTGTTGGTACGGCTATATACATTGGTACCAGGCAATCCTGTACCACTATAATTCTTTGAAGTTTTAGTATAATCTTCATAGGTAGTCCACATATAACCAACATTCAAAGCTGCTCTTTCACTCAACTTCACTTTCGCTCCAACACCCAATGTATAAGAGTCACAAGAGAAACTCGTATCACTTTGGAAATCGTCAGATAATCCGTAGTCTGTAATCTGTCCGCCACAGCTCAATGTCAGTTGCTTGGTTACATCCCATTCAATACCCATTAAATATTCATTTGCTCCCTTTGTCAGATATTTCTGTTTGTCACCAGCCATTCCCGCTTTCTTATCATCATAGAAGTGATACTCTACAGACGCACGCAACACTGGAAGGAATTCATAAGCCACTGCTACCGAAAGCATAGAAGGAATATCATTCGGAGTATTCACACCGTCTTTATAGCTACCAACCAAACTCTCTGCCGAATCTGGATATTTCAAATTATTAGTTTTGTTTTCAATATTCAAGTTCGTCTTGAATTCATATTTCGCACCAATATTGAATTTACCAAACTTGGCATCCACACCGAGAACAGGAGTCAATCCCCAACCCGTCTGATCACAATCCAATTCCAGATTCATCAATTCGCCACCACCATAAGCTTCTTTCAGATGAGCATTTAGAAAACCTTTATAACCACCTGTAAAATAGTTCATACGTCCACCGGCGAATGCAGAAAGCCAATCGTTAATTTTATAAGTTAGTCCTAACTGTAAAGAATAGATGTATTGCTTACCATCCATTGCACTATTGATGTCATACATATTGGGAGTCACAAGAGGACTTTGTACACCAGGAGTAAGGTGTCCCGGAATACTACCCTGAAAAATCCCCGCCATAGCAGCCGCGTCGAACATAGGCAGACCGTCATCAAACGAAGCCTTTCCACCTCCGCCAGTTATAGCGAAGAAACCGGAAATCGTCCAATCTCCTTTCTTATAGGCTGCGAACACGCTAGGAATGACCGGTGCAGCAGCTTTTCCCTTATAATATTTATTAAATGGATTATCAGATTTTGTTGGTACCGGTTTCCCATCAACCATAACCGGGCTCCCATTATTCATAGCAATTCCATTATAAGTATAGAAGCTAGCATCAATATTTCTCGTCTGAAAGGCACTCTGAACACTCAATCCCATATGGAAACCATCATTCGGCAAAAAAGCCAAACCGGCAGGATTGGACAAAGCCCCGTCTATTTCAAAGGTAGCACCACGAGATAGCATACGAAGAAAAGCAGCGTGTTGATTAGTATTTGTCAGAAGACCTCCGGCAAAAGTTGGAATTGAAACGATTAGCATTACAAATCCAATCAAGGAAATTTTTCTCATCTAAATCTTTTTTTAATTATTTCGGGCGCAAAGATACGATATTATTGCACACGAGAGATACGTTTGTGCATTTATTTTCGTTTAGCCTCCTATTTTAATTGAAAAAGTAAACTGTTTCTAATGAAACAATTCTCATTTATAACCCAAAAAAGGATAAACAATTCACCCTATTTTAGCGTTTACTAGTAAGCAATAAAAACTGAAAATATTATGGCCTATACAATTGCATTTTTCGGCACAAAGCCTTATGACGAGTCCTCTTTCAATGACAAAAACAAAGAGTTTGGATTTGAAATACGCTATTACAAAGGACACCTGAATAAAAACAACGTACTACTGACACAAGGAGTGGATGCAGTCTGTATCTTTGTGAACGACGTTGCCGACGCAGAAGTAATCCGTGTGATGGCGGCAAACGGAGTGAAACTACTGGCATTACGCTGTGCCGGATTTAATAATGTAGATTTAAATGCTGCCGCCGCTGCCGGAATCACCGTAGTGCGGGTTCCCGCTTATTCTCCCTATGCTGTTGCAGAATACACGGTAGCACTTATGCTATCGCTAAACCGCAAAATACCCCGCGCCTCCTGGCGTACCAAAGACGGTAATTTCTCCCTGCATGGTCTGATGGGATTCGATATGCACGGGAAAACAGCAGGTATCATCGGCACAGGAAAAATAGCGAAAATACTGATTCACATCTTAAAAGGGTTCGGAATGAACGTACTGGCTTATGACCTCTATCCGGACTACAACTTCGCCCGTCAAGAACAAATAGTTTATACTTCACTGGACGAACTATACCACAATTCGGATATTATCTCCTTACACTGTCCGCTCACTGAAGAGACCAAATACCTGATAAACGACTACTCTATCAGTAAAATGAAAGACGGAGTAATGATTATCAATACCGGTCGCGGGCAACTGATTCATACCAATGCACTGATTGAAGGACTGAAGAACAAAAAAATAGGTTCCGCAGGACTGGACGTATACGAGGAAGAAAGCGAATACTTTTATGAAGATCAATCCGACCGCATCATCGACGATGATGTACTCGCCCGTTTGCTCTCGTTCAACAATGTAATCGTCACTTCTCATCAAGCTTTTTTCACACATGAAGCAATGGAGAATATTGCCGCAACCACCCTGCAAAACATAAAAGATTTTATCAATCACAAGCCTTTATTAAATGAAGTGAAGAAATAAAACTTTTAAGCCGCTTTCTTTGTTTACCAAACATATAAACAAATAAGAGAAAGGACAGTTTTTATGAAAAAAGTAATACATAAAGCAGATACAAGAGGACATTCCCAGTACGATTGGCTGGATAGTTATCACACTTTCAGTTTTGACGAGTACTTCGACTCCGACCGTATCAATTTTGGTGCTCTTCGCGTATTGAATGATGATAAGGTTGCGCCCGGACAAGGTTTTCAGACTCACCCGCATAAGAATATGGAAATCATTTCCATTCCTCTGAAAGGACATCTGCAACATGGAGACAGCAAGAAGAACAGCCGCATTATTACTGTCGGAGAAATTCAGACAATGAGTGCGGGAACAGGAATCTTCCATAGTGAAGTAAATGCAAGTCCGGTAGAACCGGTGGAATTCCTGCAGATTTGGATTATGCCGAGAGAGCGGAACACACGTCCCGTTTATCAGGATTTCAGCATTGCAGAACTGGAGCGTCCGAACGAACTGGCAGTCATCGTATCTCCCGACGGTAGCACACCTGCTTCCCTTTTGCAAGATACCTAGTTCTCCATCGGCAAAGTAGAAGCCGGAAAGAAATTAGGTTATCACATGCATCAAAGTCATGCAGGCGTCTATATCTTCCTCATTGAAGGAGAAATAGTAGTAGACGGTGAAGTTCTGAAACGTCGTGACGGCATGGGTGTTTACGATACGAACAGCGTTGAACTGGAGACATTGAAAGACTCACATATTCTATTAATAGAAGTACCTATGTGATATCATCATTAAAAATAATAAACTAAAGCTGCCAGATAATCTTATGGCGAAATTAAACATAGCAGATATCCGACAGGAATATACGAAAGGCGGGTTGCGGGAAAGTGAACTTCCCGGCGACCCGCTTTCGCTTTTCAGTCGTTGGCTGCAAGAAGCGATTGACGCAGAGGTGGACGAACCGACTGCGGTCATTGTAGGAACTGTATCCCCCGAAGGGAGACCGTCCACACGTACAGTATTGTTAAAAGGACTCCATGATGGAAAATTTATCTTTTATACCAATTACGAAAGCCGCAAAGGCAAACAATTGGCACAAAATCCATCTATCTCCCTCTCTTTTGTCTGGCACGCCCTTGAAAGACAAATACATATAGAAGGAATAGCGACGAAAGTTTCACCGGAAGAATCGGATGAATACTTCCGGAAACGTCCTTATAAAAGCCGGATTGGCGCACGAATTTCTCCGCAAAGTCAACCGATAGCAAGCAGAATGCAATTGATACGATCCTTCGTCAGAGAAGCCGCCCGATGGATTGGAAAAGAAGTGGAAAGACCTGATAATTGGGGCGGATATGCCGTCACACCTACAAGGATTGAATTCTGGCAAGGACGCCCCAACCGACTACACGACCGCTTTCTATACACCCTACAACCGGACGGAGAATGGAAAATCAGTCGTCTTGCTCCTTGATTTCGTCGATTTTTCTTGGCAACTCCAACGAGAATACGTAATATTGCAACTATAAAATAGTCAGCTATGACACTGGATTATATTTATCACAGCGGTTTCGCCATCGAAATGGAAGGTGTAACCATTATCATCGATTACTACAAAGATTCTTCCGAAACGGAACACAACCGGGGAATCGTGCATGATTATCTCCTGCAAAGGCCGGGTAAACTATACGTATTGGCCACTCATTTCCATCCCGATCACTTTAACCGTGAAATATTGACTTGGAAAAAGCAACGCCCCGACATTCAATATATCTTCTCCAAAGATATTCTGAAGTCCCATCGTGCCAAAGCCGAAGATGCTTTCTATATTAAAAAAGGAGAAACATACGAAGACAACACGATCCGCATCGACGCCTTCGGATCAACAGATGTCGGCAGTTCGTTCCTTCTTCACTTACAAGATTGGAGTATCTTCCATGCCGGCGACTTGAACAACTGGCACTGGAGTGAAGAATCGACCGAAGAAGAGATACGAAAAGCCAATGGTGATTTCCTTGCAGAAGTTAAATATTTAAAAGAAAAAGTGCCTAACATCGATCTAGTGCTATTCCCGGTGGATCGGAGAATGGGAAAAGATTACATGAAAGGGGCAAAACAGTTCATCGAACAAATAAAAACTACTATATTTGTGCCCATGCACTTCAGTGAAGATTATGAAGGAGGAAATGCGCTTCGTAGTTTTGCAGAAAATGCAGGATGCCGTTTTATCAGCATCACCCGTCGGGGCGAAAGTTTTGAGATTACCAAATAAACACATTATAATTATGAATAAATTTACGATTCTGTTTCTTACTATGTTTCTCGCATTGCCGATGGCAATGAAGGCAGATTCTGCAAAAGAGAAGAAAGATGACACCAGGTACCTTGTAGGAGCTGTTCCTGAAGTAGAAGGTAAAGTAGTATTTTCCAAAGAGTTCCAGATTCCGGGAATGAGTCAGGCACAAATCTACGACACAATGACAAAGTGGATGGATGAACGTCTGAAAGAGAATAAAAACATCGATAGCCGCATTGTTTTCTCCGACGAAGCAAAAGGAACAATTGCCGGTATTGGAGAAGAATGGATTGTTTTCAGCTCCAGTGCCCTGTCATTAGACCGTACATTAGTTAACTATCAGATTACCGTTACCTGCAAACCCGGAAACTGCCTGGTAGAGCTTGAAAAAATCCGTTTTACTTATCGTGAAACAGAAAAATATAAAGCTGAAGAATGGATTACTGATAAATATGCGCTCAATAAAGCTAAGACTAAATTAGTACGTGGCTTGGCTAAATGGCGTAGAAAAACTGTAGACTTCGCCGATGATATATTTATGGATGTAGCAGTAGCTTTCGGAGCACCTGACACCCGTCCGAAAACAGAGAAAAAGAAGAAAGAAGAAGAGCAAAAAACTCCATCAATCGTTGCAGCCGCAGGTCCGATTGTCATTGGTGGCGCAGATAAAAAGACGGACATAAAAGTGACAACTGGCGAACCAGCTCAAACCACTGTTCCTGCTGCAACTCTCACTCCTGCTACTCCTGCAGGCAAGGCTTCCGCTGATATGCCGGGTTATATAGAAATTGATTTGAAACAAATCCCGGGTGAAGTATATGCTTTGATGGGAAGCGGAAAATTAGTAATCAGCATCGGAAAAGATGAGTTCAACATGACCAATATGACTGCAAATGCTGGTGGCGCACTTGGTTATCAATCAGGAAAAGCAGTTGCCTATTGCACGCTTTCACCCGATCAAGCTTACGATGCAATAGAAAAGGCAGATAGCTATACATTAAAATTGTACGCTCCGAACCAAACAACACCTTCGGCTGTTATCGAATGTAAGAAAATGTCTTCACAGACAACTCCGCAAGCCGGACAACCGCGCACGTATGTTGGAGAAATCGTGAAGCTCTTAATGAAAAAATAAGGAGAATCGCAACAATGGAAATAAAAAGCAAATTTGACCATTTTAATATCAACGTCACTAATCTGGAGCGGAGTATAGCTTTTTATGAAAAAGCACTCGGCTTAAAAGAACATCATCGGAAGGAAGCATCCGACGGCTCGTTCACGTTAGTCTACCTGACTGATAACGAAACAGGTTTCTTGCTGGAATTGACGTGGTTGAAAGATCATACTGCTCCATACGAACTGGGGGAAAACGAAAGCCATCTCTGCTTTCGTGTAGCCGGCGATTACGATGCAATCAGAGCTTATCACAAAGAAATGAATTGTGTATGTTTTGAGAACACGGCCATGGGGCTTTATTTCATCAATGACCCGGACGATTACTGGATTGAGATTCTTCCGCAGAAGTAAGAGAGGTCGTCCCAAAAGTCCTTAAAAAGAAAAATCACCCTTACTACAATTTGAAGTGGCCCTAAAAAGCTAAACAGATTAAAAAGGGACATTCAATAAATAAAAAAGATAAGGCAACTAATTCACTGCGAATTAGTTGCCTTTTTGTATTTCTAGGCAGAGATATTCAACAAATGTCTCTAAAAATTAACAAGATTGATAAAGAGTCCGGTTTTGCATCGGGCCCTTCCCTTTTTAACCTTGATTTGACTCTACTATCATTGTACTACTCTATAATATTCCTCTAAGGCTTTTCGGACAGCCTATGCTGTTTCTAAAAAACAAAGCATAATCCTAAAATTGCCGCCAGTATAAAAAAACAACCAGGAACAAATTGGTTAACAAGCAGCCTCATTAGTTGCATTCTGGGCAACACAAACATATCATTCGCCTTACCTTTATCATACAATATGGTAACCTTATCATCTATATGATACTGTTTCGGATAAAGATAAATGTTATTTTCCTCTCCACTCTTTAGATTAGAAGGAAGAAATTGGCAACACTTTTCGTCTTCTCCCTCCAATTTATATTTTATTTTTGGTATACATACATCAGTAATATTCATACCATCAGACTTTACCTGTGTCTCTATATCCACTACCTTTCCATGTGTTTTCCTGTCATACGATTTTATTATCCTGCAATGAAGCATCCACAAGAGTCCCATTTTCAGAATTAGAAAAGCACCCCGCAACATAAGTATAACAGATACTACACAAATTATTATATTTATAACCATACTTTTATTTCTTATGACGGATAGCTCTCTTCTTCCGGATATCTGCTTTCATCTTCGCTGCACCCGAACCATGCTGTCCACGAATATACGTCGCTTTTTTCGCTTTCGTCTTCACTTTTTCCTCTTCTTTGGGCTTATCTTTCTTACCTTTAAAAACGATTCCACCCATGATTGCTTCTTCTATACTCATATAATCATTTATTAGTATTCAACATTTCCGACGGCAAAGATAACCCTTTTCTGCGGATTTATTTATCTTTGCAGAGTTAACAATCGTAACCACCAATGGCAACAACAACTCTTTCTGCAGAAAAGGACCCAATGGGAGCCGCTATTTCTGATTATTTCAACCATCACAGAGCTGATCGTTTGCGGGTATTTTCTTCCCAATTCGAAGAAGATGAAATTCCTGTCAAAGAATTGTTCCGTAGTATACAGTCTATGCCTATATTAGAGCGTACCGCCCTACAAATGGCTACAGGACGAATATTGGATGTAGGTGCCGGAAGCGGATGCCATGCACTGGCACTTCAGGAAATGGGAAAAGAAGTGTGTGCCATTGATATTTCTCCGTTATCCGTCGAAGTGATGCAACAACGCGGAGTGAACGATCCGCGCCTCATCAACCTTTTTGACGAAACATTTACCGAAACATTCGATACGATCCTGATGCTTATGAATGGTTCCGGAATTATCGGCAGACTGAATAATATGCCCAGATTCTTCCAACGAATGAAACGTATTCTCCGTCCCGGCGGATGCATACTCATGGATTCCAGCGATTTGCGCTATCTTTTTGAAGAAGAAGACGGCAGCATAGTCATCGATCTGGCCGGAGATTATTACGGAGAGATCGACTTCCAAATGCAATATAAAAATGTAAAAGGAGACACATTCGACTGGTTATATGTAGATTTCCAGACTCTTAGCTTATACGCTTCCGAATGTGGTTTTAAGGCAGAACTGGTGAAAGAAGGAAAACATTACGATTACCTAGTCAAACTTAGTATTGCTTGAAAAGCTCATTATTATATAGTGACGGTATGCGTTCCGGATAGCGTCACTATATAACCCAAATAGTGACGCCATCACATCAGGATAGCGTCACTATTTTTATATGCTCATAAATGCTCCGTCAGAAATGCCTAATGAAGGCTTTCTTTCATTTCAGCATCTCATTAATCTTCTGTACAAGAGAAGCAAACTCTTCTTCATTATATAAACGAGTCAGTTTTACAATTCTTCCTTCCTTATCAACTAACACATTTCTTGTTATTCCGGATTCACGCAATGCATATTTCGCAAAAATATCAGCTCCCGGATCCAGTCCTAACGGATAAGTCACTCCGGTAGATTTAGCAAAAGCCAATACTTTATCAAGTGGTTCGTCACGGTCAATGCCAATTAAAGCAAAGTCTGCATTATTTTTATGCTTTAACCAAATATCCTTCTCAATAAACGGCATTTCTTTACGACAAACTCCGCACCAACTTGCAGTAAACTGCAACATGACAACCTTACCACGAAGGGAAGATAGACTCACTTGTTTACCATCTGTCAGGGTAATCGTAAAGTCCGGAGCCATCTCTCCTACCCGAACAATATATCCTGTACTATCTGCCTGAACAGATATAGCATCTGCAGCTACTTCTACACTATCTGTTGCAACTTCTACATTTGCCGTCCCCTTTTTCTGTCCGGAACAAGCCCATATACCTATGGCTAGAATCGCCATACCACATACATTCATAATTTTCATTTTCATCTAATCATTGGTAACTTTGCAAATATAAAAAAAGTATGCGATGTATTTGTATTTTTAAAAGAAATTCATACCTTTGCACCCGCAAAAGAAAAACGCCTCTTTAGCTCAGTTGGCCAGAGCACGTGATTTGTAATCTCGGGGTCGTTGGTTCGAATCCGACAAGAGGCTCTCCTATAAAAATGTTGTTTATCCGATCAGGTAAAACAGCATTTTTTTTATTTATACTCTTTCATTTTTTTGTTTACGAAATATTACCACACTCACAGCCAACAGAATTAAAATAATCCCAATAGCGCTATTCAGAGTAAATAGTTCTTTAAACACAAAAACTCCGATCACCACAGCTGTCAATGGTTCCATCGCACCTAAAATAGATGTCAGCGTAGGCCCTGCATATTTAATAGCTCGTACCAATGTTATATTAGAAATGGCTGTAGCCGGTAATGCAAGTCCCAAAATAATCAACCAGGTATAACCGTCAGCTACCAGCCGAAGCCCGGAAGTAGTCAGAGCACCTATAAAATAAAGAACGGTTCCTAACCCCATAACATAACAAGTCAGTACAGTGGAATTGATTCGAACAGCGCGTGTCATTCGTACACCAACAATATACCCCGCATAGGAAAACACAGAAACACAAGCTGCTACCAGTCCGACTATCGTATCACCATTTTTCGCCTCCAGTTCCCCCGATGAAAGCAAGGCCGCTCCTAACAAGGACATGAAGACCGCAAACATCACCCAAAGGGATTTCTTCTCCTGAAAGAAGTACATCATAACTAGAGATACCGCCAACGGATACATAAAATGAATGGTTGACGCCACCCCGGTAGCTATATTCTGATATGCTATAAGCAAACTGAATGAAGTAACTGCCCTCAACAAACTTAATAAAAGAACAACTAAAAAATCCTTCTTTTCCAATCGAAAACTACATCCCGAACACCATCCGAACAGAGTCAACGCAATTGTCGCCACTCCCCAACGATAGGAAAGCACTTCGAAAGCTGAAAAACCTGCCAACAATAAAGTGAGGGAAAAGAACGGAGCCAGTCCAAAAGTAGAGGAAGACACCGCTGCATAAAGTATACCTTTTATACGATTCATCAATCTATTCAACTAATTTCCGATATTCATGGGTACAAAGATCATAAATATTTCTTTAATATCACCATTAATTTCACATTATCAGTTAATCGATCTAACCCCTAAATCAGTACAAGAAGATAAGTCTGATACATTTCCTCCTTATAAATATAACCTTTTAATAATCCTCAATAACTGTATTTCCAAAAATATCCTTTTTGATAATTTTTCTATGACCATCACTACTTTCAATTATTTCGTTCCCAAAAATATCTTTTTTAATGGTTGTTCTATTGCCTTTGTCATCTTCGATAATGGTATTTCCAAAGATATCTTTTTTAATCGTCTTTCTATTACCTTTATCATCACGAATGATGGTATTTCCAAAAATATCCTCTTCAATAGTCTTTCTATTGCCTTTATCATCACGAATGGTGATATTCCCAAAAATATCCTCTTCAATAGTCTTTCTATTGCCTTTATCATCACGAATGGTGATATTCCCAAAAATATCTTTTTCAATGGTCTTTCTATTGCCTTTATCATCACGAATGATGATATTTCCAAAGATATCCTTTTCGACAGTCTTTCTCTCTTGATTAACTCCAGAATACCCATAATTGTCTTCAATAAGATTTGCACCATAGCTCTTTATTATATAAGGAGCCAAAATAAATTGGGTAGCAAATAGGATAAATAAAATCTTTTTCATGGCGTTTTTCTTTTGGTTTATAACAAAAGTAACGCAGGAAAATCATAAAAAACTAGTGAATACTATAATTGTCGATAGGGAAAAGCCTAAAATAAAGAATTAAACACAGTACCTATTGTACCATACCATAATGCGGGAATTGACGAGAGCACTCAGCAGGAACAATAGATTTCTCTTCTAAATAAAGAATAAAGCAGGTATTCAGACTGAGCCGAATATTCTCAAATTTTCAAGTGGTCCCCCGAAACGGTCTCCGTAAAAAATAAGCCCTTGAAAGTGCTTGACTCTCAAGGGCTTTAAAGTGATAGTTGAGGTTCCTTGCGAACCTCTCTTTCTTTATTTTCCTTATTTATTAGATAAAACACCATTTTTATAAAACACTGAAAAACAACAAATTATTTATCACACAAAGAAAATAGAGTAAAATAAGATAAAAGTTTGTAGTACCAATGTAGTACCAAATCAAAAAGAATCTCTATCTTTGTAGTACCAACTTATAAAAGTAAAATATGGGTGCAACATTCATTTTAAGAACTGACAAAAGCGAAGGATATGCAACCTTATACGCTCGCATACAAAACAGGGTTCCAAAGATTAACATCCGAGTATCTACCGGATTAGAGGTTGATATAAAAGAGTGGAACAAATCTTTAACAGGAGCCAAAGCCCTAACAGCTTTCAGGACAGGCAAAGGAAAAGAACTTTACCTTAAACTAGATGCTATTTCATCAACGATTGACGCACTAATAAAAAATGGTGTAGCCATAACTTCCGACATGGCTAAAGAGCGTATACATGAAATAGTATATGCTGAACAGATAGCAGCCGAAAAAGAACGAGCAGAAGCCGAAGCTAAAGCCCTAGAAGAAGAACAGGCTACCAACTTCAACGACTTCATAGCACAATTCATTCACGAATGCGAAACAGGAAAACGGAAAAAGAAGGGAGGAACTACAAATATATCTCCTGGAACAATCAAAAGCTACAAAGGCTTTCAGTCCCAGTTTAAAGCATATCAGGAAACAAGGCTAAAGGTTATTGACTTTGAAGATTTGACAATAGAGTTTTATAATGACTTCCGGTTGTTCCTGACTGACAAAGAGTATTCCCCAAATACCATCGCCCGGATGGTGAAGATATGCAAAACAATCTGTTATGCAGCCGAACAGCTTAAACTAATGGATGCGGCAAACGTCCGGTTTGGTTTTGATGTGATCTATAAAGATGTTGATAATGTCTACTTGACTGAAGAACGAATACAGGAACTTTATGAGTACGATTTATCCAATCGTCCGGCATGGGAAAAGATAAAAGATGTGTTTGTAGTCGGCTGTCTGACCGGGCAACGAGTAAGTGATTATAAGCGCATCAATGCGAAAATGATTGTTACCCTTACCGATGGCAATAAGTACATCAAACTTAAACAGGAAAAGACCGGAAATATCGTTTATATTCCTCTTGATTATCGTGTTGCGGCTATCCTTGACAAATATAACGGTGCACTTCCCAAAGTTTATGACCAAAAGATAAACGACCATATCAAAGAGATTGGCGAGGCTTTAGGATGGACGGAAATAGTAGAGTTAGACGAACAACGGGGAGCAATGGAGTATACAGCAAAGAAACGTTTCTGCGACCTTCTTAAAACTCATACCTGCCGAAGAAGTTTGGCAACCAATATGTATAAAGCCGGTGCTTCATTAAGTTCTATTATGGCTATTACTGGACACAGTAGCGAGCAGCAGCTAAAGACATATCTCAAACTGGATGAATCAGAAAAGAGTATGCTGGCAGCTAAAGAGAATTATTTCACGAAATTACGAATAGTTAAATAATAAAATAATCATGAGAAATATTAGAGCATTTTTCAATAAAGTTTACGACATAGAAATAAGTGATGAAGAATATTATGTTGAAGAAGAACACTGTTTGGATCATATTTGCAATAAGCTGCTAACAATGGATAGTACAAATAAAAAAAGTTTTTGCAGGATGATCGTTGACCATCTGTTTTATAATCTAGGTTGCATGGAAGATTTTAATAAAACTTTCACAGGGAAAGATATGGAACATTTTAGAGATAGGGTAGACAATGCATCGGAAGGAACTAAATGCCTTGCATCTTTTTTATTACAATTGTCTGCTATTCTATTATTTTGTGATATTAAATTAAATGATATTTGTGTTGAATGCGATCATCCGATATTGCTACCAGATGAATATAGTAAAAACATATATGAGAAATTATATTTTAGAGAAGATCTAAAGCGCAAAAATAAAAAAAGTGCAGGAGCAAAAACAACCCAACAAGTAGATGTAGTTAGGACACTATTAAGAAGTGCGGGAGTAGAGTATAATAACGATGTCAAGTTGTCCGAGTTTATAGAGTGGCTTTGTGGAGGTTCAGCAGATTCTATAAGAAAAAACGGGATAGTTCCCAATACGGGTTATGAAAATGAAGAAGTACTAAAAGAAAAATTTTTAAATATTGGAATAAGATATGATAGAGGTAGAGTAACACAACAAAATACTTAATTTTGTCATATGACAACCAATATGACACCATAAAACTTACTATATTTTTGCGTCCATAAGAACTAAAAACAGGTAACTTATGGACGCAACTCTTTTTTCTTTAAATGCAACGCTTATTCAAGGAGCAACAATGGGTGACCTTGAAAGCATGATTAGCCGACTACTTGATGAGAAGTTAGCTAATATTACAAATTTCACTCCTAAACTAGATAAAGATCCTAGAGAGGACGAATTATACAAACGCAAAGAAGCAGCAATAAAATTAGGAATTTCTCTTCCGACATTAGACGCATGGACTAAGGCGGGACTTATTAATGCACGTAAAATAGGAACACGTGTTTATTATACTGATGGTGATATTAATAAAGCGATAAAGAACACTTTTAGAGGGTAATACTATGGGAAAGTCAGACATTAACATTACCCAGACGCAACAGATCGTTATGGGCTTCATCTCCCCTATTATTGACGAAATAGTAGACAGAGTATCAGAGAGAGTATTAGCCGCATCAAAGAAAGAACCAAAGTTCTACACTCGAAAAGAAGCCGCTGAAATCCTTCATGTCACCTTACCAACATTGGCGAGAATAACAAAAGACGGACTTCTTATCTCCAAACGTGTAGGTAGTAGAATCCTGTATGAAGCAGATGCTATCGACGAGGCAGTAAAAAAACAGGTCGTATTCAAATATCGGAGGGCATGACTATGAAAGAAAAGAAAAAGGCAGCCTCCACGACTGCCAATCTCCAACATAGATCCGGAAACAAAGATAGCAAATCATTTCGAATCAAACAACAGATTCGCAAACTATTCTTAGATGGTGGCAAGTACACTAGTAAAGATTTAAACACCCTTACTGGCGGAAACGATAGCCGGAAAGTCATATCCGACCTTAGAAAAGAAGGCTGGGACATTAAAGACGTTCGTCTGGACGATAGAAGAAAACTATACTGGTTAGAGCCGGACACACGGCAAATGTCTATTGACTGGGAAGGAGGCAATAATGAATAAAAAGTCTTTTGTTATATACTGTGATATAGGGGATCAATTAGAGCTACTCACCGACGAGCAAGTAGGAGTTTTGTTTCGTTCAGTAGTGAAATATGCTAGTAATGAAGAAGAGCTATCCAGTAATGACGGTATGGTCAAACTTCTTTTTTCGGTAATAAAGAAACAAATAGATCGGGACACAGAAAAATATAAAACAGTTTGTGAACGCAGAAGAGAAGCCGGAAGCAAAGGAGGCAAGCAAAAGGTAGCAAATGCTAAGCAAAACTTAGCAAATGCTAGCAATTGCAATCAAAACTTAGCAAACGTAGCTGATAATGATAGTGATAATGATAGTGATAATGATAGTGATAATGTAAATGATACTCTCTCTCTTACTCTCTCTCATTTGGTAGAGAGTGCAAGTGTGAGCGAGAGTGTGAGTGTGAGAGAGGAAGCTAATAAAGTTTTCAATCCCCAATCAATCAAAGAACAACTACTATCGGATGAAACATGGAAAGAATCAGCATGTATGCAATCTACTTTGGGAGTATCATTCATGAATATGCTTCCCGCCCAGCTAGATAAGTTCATTGCTTATATCGTTTCAATCGGAGAGGAACGAAGTATATCGAACATATCAGACGCAAAGAGAAGGTTTACTTATTGGTGGCAGAATCACGGAAGAAAGGAGGTACAGGATGAAAACAAACAAGTATATACCGTCCCCAATTAAGGGAATGCCGAACGCACCTGAAGCAGAACAAGCCGTTATCGGTTCACTTCTTAGCTTTGGCGGTGACAAAGTATTCGATGCCATATCTCCCGAACTGAATAAAGATATGTTTTATGATAACCGGTACGCTGTATTGTATGATGCTATCCAGTCGCTTTATGCAAGCAATAAACCATGTGACATCGTATCGGTATCAAATGAAATCCGCTCAATAGGGAAGATCGAGGAAGTGCCTCCACACTTCATAGCGGAAACCCTCAATTACGGGTTTGATTCGTTTCATGCCGTCGAACATGCTTTGATGGTAAAACAGAAATATCTACAACGGAAAGCTATTGAATTATCCCATATACTCCAACAGCAAGCCTATGATGATACGGAAGATATCGGCGACGTCCTTTTCAATGCGGGAAAAGCACTGGAGCAAATGCAGCAGGATTTAATCGGGCAAAGTGAATCCCAGTCATTTAAAGACATTGCACAGTCCGCATTAAAAAACATAGAGAGGAAGATGGGATTGTATAGTAGCGGAAAACAGACAGGAATAACAACCGGGCTACAAGACCTTAACGATATGAATTCCGGTTGGCACGGTGGCGAGTTGATAGTATTGGCAGCACGCCCAGCTATGGGAAAAACTGCTGTATCTCTACATTTTGGAAAGTCAGCAGCTAGACAAGGTATTCCGGTAGTCATTTTTTCTTTAGAAATGGATTCTGTCAGCCTGTATGAACGTTTCATTGCTTCTGAATCCAATGTACACCCAAGCAAATTAAGGTCCGGCAATATAAGCCAAGATGAGCTACAGCAAATAGATAAGGCGATAGGGGGAACTTTATACAGCTTACCGATAACAATAAACGATAACGCAGCTATAGGAATGAGTTACATCCGTGCAACGTGCCGTTTATACCATCGACAAAACAAATGTGGAATGGTGATAATAGACTATCTACAGCTGATAACCGAAAGCTCAAATGGGACAAGAAACAGAGAACAGGAAATAGCCCGAATGTCCCGGGAGGCAAAGATTATCGCTAAAGAATTGAATGTACCTGTTATCCTTCTGTCACAACTCAACCGGGAAGTAGACAAGCGGCAGGATAAAAAACCTATTCTTGCAGACCTTCGGGAATCGGGAGCCATTGAGCAGGATGCGGACATGGTTATATTCGTCCATCGTCCGGAATATTACGGAATCAGCGTCAATGATTCATCCGGACATGAGATTTACAACTATGGTGAATTGATTATAGCCAAACATCGAAACGGTTCTGTTGGAACAGTCAAATTCAAGCATAACGGTTCCCTAACTAAGATATTTGACTACGATACGAAAGGTTATACGGAAAACAATCCTTTCTAGCTATGGAAATAGAAACAATCTACGGGCAAGTGATAGCGAAAGCAAACAACTATCAAGCCGTACCGGGCAAAGACGGCCAGAAACGGATCATCAAAAACGAACGGATCAGGGAGTATGAGAAATCCTTCTGCCTACAATGCAAGAAGTATCGAGGAAAGCGCATTTCCGGTCGTTTCAAGCTATTTATTCGTGTCTGGCATGGAAATATTCGCTTCGACCTGGATAATGCTCTAAAAACGATCCTTGATTGCTTGCAAATGGTGGAGGCTATTACAAATGACAGCCTATGTTTTGAGATTCATGCGGAGAAACGGATAGACCGACGGAATCCGAGAGTAGAGTTTGGTCTGGAAGAGATAAACGAGCAAAAAAATATATTTAGCCAAAATAAAGCGATTTAAGCCATTTTCTTTTGCGGGATAATAAGATGTTCATCTTTGCGGAGAAAGTCGCTAATATAAAAACAAGATTAAAAAATGGAAAGATTAAAGCACATAAAATATCCTCCATTAAAGGATAAATTTAAAAAGTACGGTGATTCTTTCGAATTGGTATCTAAAAACGAAAGCAACCGAATGTACTGCTACCGAAGAACCACCCCGGAAGGGATTGTATATTTTGAGGTGTTCCGGTCGAATCTGGAGAAGGACGACAACGGGAATGTTTATGAATCCTATCCCCGTTCATCGCAATTTGGCGATACAGCTTGGTGTATCAGAGATGGCGAGAACGCAATGAAGAAAGTATTGAAATATATGCAAAAGACATTTTCAAATTAAATAAATTATTAACAATCAAAATTTTAAAGTCATGAAAAATAAAGTTTATGAAATTGGTAACCGGAATGATTTAAAATTCAGTGTACAAAAAACTACCCCATACATTATTAGGGGAAATGCTAAAGAGATGATGCCCGAAGAGATTACTTTTCTTTTTGAAGAAATTGATCCTGAATCTGATTTGACAGAAGATAACAATCTAGTATGTAGTATCAGTAAGGAAGAAGCCGTAAATCTGGCAATCCGTTTGCTAAAGCTTAGTACGGAGAGAGTACCGGAAAACGGGCTATTGTTGCACAACTTTTCAGGACACGATTTTTCCGTTCATCACGCAAAAGAAGATGGCGTACATATTGATGAACCGATTTTCGAGATCGGGAATTTGGAGACGGGTGATATTGCGGAGGATGGAACCATTTCCGTATGTCTGACTAACGAATCAGCAAAAGAGTTAATTAAAGCGTTGGCAAAGATTGTATAACCCAATACCGGGTAGGTCTGCTTCGGATGATCTACCCGGCATAAATCAAAATGATATGGAACAAATAGACGAAAAAAAGAACTCCGAAGAATTAGTAGGGCTTATTAATTCGGGAACAAAGGATATTTTCAATAAGAGAGAAGTTGCTTCACGTTTGGGTGAAGATGTGGCTAACCGCATAAAAGACGGATTGGAGGAAAAGAAAGATGAAAAAAGAGGAAACTAAAAGAATCTGTGTTGGTTCCGGTGACACAACTTTTAGACGGGACTTTGAAAAGATGCTTAGTAAATTGCAAGGCATTATAAGCCGCCAAAAAATAGAAGAGTTTGGTATTGAGTTGAACACCGAAATATTGCAAGATTTGATTGCTGGCGGTGAAAACACCGGGAAAACCGTGTTGGAACGCCTTAATAAAGACCTGTTGGATGATGCCAGTTTGCCGATCATACGCAGGCAGAAGGAGCAGATGTACAACCAGCTCTTGCAGGAGTTCGAACTGTTGAAAGTAGCCGTACACAAGTTGGTGAAAGACTTCCCTTATGTTCTTCCAGAAATGTACTTCATTGGTGATGACGGTTGGATTCACGCCCAGGAAGAAGCGTTTGCCCTGTGTGATGAACAAGGAAAGATTTACATAGACAAGCCGGAGCAGATAGAAGTTTATCATCAGGCAATAAAAGCCATTGATGAAATAAACAAGCTTCAGGAGATGGCTGCTAAGTATTATTGCAGTGCTCTAGGACATAGGGCAGTGATAGGCTTTGAAAAAGATACTGCCCGCCTTTATCCCGGTGCTTTGATTGAATGTCACTCCAGCGGAATTTTTGTGAGAATGTTTGAAGGTAAAAAACAATAAAATTAAAAACTATGAACGAAATAAAAAAACAAGGACTTGAAAGGGTGCTATTGCGCCACCAAGACGAAAACACTATCGAAAAAATACAGCAAATAGTGAATTGTTTGATTGAAACAGGATTTACAATTTCAACGAAAGAACTACATGATTTGTCCTGTGTATGCGCATTGCTCACTAAACAAGCAGAAGAGATGGCGAAAAAAGATGCTTCCCGGATAAAAATTGCCTTTAAACGTGAAGAGGATTATAAAGAGACCTTTGATCGTTTGGAGGCTTGTATAACCGAGAAAGCAAACGAGTTGAGAAAAGTTCTTTTGTATCATACGACAAAACCGTTGGATGAGAACGCATACGAAATAGTAGATAATTGCGTAGTGTTTTCCCAAACATGGGCGGAACGGAAGGCACAAGAGTTTATGATTCCTCCTACAATAACCCGCCTACGTGCGAAAGGACTTATCAACAATGTGAAGGAAGCCATAAGTGAGTTAAATGCCTTTGTTGCGGATAATCCGAACTTTGGAAAGGGTATCACGACTTCACACGATTCCCGTAGATGCTTGTGTTGGCTGGACGATGATGGCGGGTTTCATGAGGAACAAGAAGCATACGAATTTATTTAAAGAATTATCATTATGACTACAGAAGAAAGACAAAAGTTCAACGCTTTCCAAAGGACATTACAGGAAAGCCCGGCGAACCGATTAAGCTTCTTTGCAAGTGTGGAAGGGATAGAAAAACCGCAACCGGCAAATAATCCGTTTGACAAATGGAAACGGGATGCCGAGTACGAGAATCAAGCGATCTGCAAGCATCTTGGTATTGAGTATCACAAAGAAGATTTTACGGTATCAGACGAGAAACTAGCCCGCAACTGGGCGCAGGGATTGCCGGACGCATAATATTAACATTCCGGGCAGGGATGCTTTATTGATTCTCTGTCCGGTTTACTAAAGAAAATCAAGATAAAAACGGTGTATTCTCTAACTGTTTAGGCTGAATTTAGAAATATGGCAGCAATCATAGATTACATACCAAGAGTTACGTTATCAAACTTCAAAGAGTTAATAAAACAACAATCCGAAACAAAGGAAACGCTGTTTATTCGCTTCACTCTTAAAGATATACAATATACCGTAGTGATGTCGGTAGAAAAACAGAAGCTTATTTTCTTTTGGGAACATCAAGGGAAAAGGAACCAAAAAGAGATCAAGCTCCAGACCGAACCAAGCAATCTTGGAAACGGGACTGTGTGGTACTTTCTTTGTCCTTATACCGGTCATAAATGCCGCAAACTTTTTCTGGACGGTAAGACGATTGCAAGCCGGTATGCTTTTAGCCATATTTACAGTATTCAGAAAGAAAGTAGATCGGACCGTTTTTTCTATGGATTCGGACGATTGGAATACCCAGTACGAAGATACGGGAAACAGTTCTATAGAGGAAAAACAACCCCTTACGGGCATAAAGTCTGGACGTATCATAAGAAACTGGAAAAATACAATCAGTTGTTGGATGAATACATTTTACCAAGATCAAGAGGACGAAAACCATTAGTATCAAATGATGAAGTATGAAAGATAACATTTTAAACTTGCCAAGTGATGTTCTTGGCGACATATTCAAAGAGATTTATTCGGAGTATGAGAAAAGCATCCGTAAAATGTTCTCCGCTCCACCCTGTGAGATAGAGATAACCGCCCAACAGGTTGCAAAGGCTTTTGATAAAAGGGGGCTGATAGAATACGCTCCGCAATTCTACATTTTTGCCACTGGGGTGTTTATCGGGATCAAGGACAGGTGTAATCCCTACCAAGAGATTAACGAATGGGTTGCCGCCTATCGGATGGCTAAGGAGATGAACGTAGATGTCTCCGTTATAAATCCAAAGAAAGCATTTGAGTATTATCAACAAAAAAATAAATAGTTATGAATGAAACAATTATTATTAACGGGTGTAGTTTTAATCTTAAAGCAATAAAGATCAAAAACTTTGTTTTAGCCGGAGAGTGTTTAGGGGATTTTACCAACAAAGAAAATGCAGATGAAATGCTAGCGGAAAAAGACAAGAAAACCTTGTGTGATGCGATTTCCTTTCTTTTTGCTGGCGATAGTTCCTTGAGCGATACCTTATGTGAAGGTACTAAAGATGATGCTATAGAGGCTTTAAAACAAATAGCATTGTATTACCAGTCACTGTTTAAACGTGCTAGCCTCATGGCTAAAAGTGTGTCACTAATAGCAGCAAAACCTAAAATATGAAAGTAACAGTCAATTTATCCGGTTTGGATTCTTTCATCCAAGAAGTCGAAGATGAAATTAATCAGGGCTTGATAGATGCGGCTCATAAGGCTGTTGATACCCAGAAAGTAAGAAATGAGAGTGGCAAAAAGACTTATGAGAACCACACTTGGAACTTGCGTAATGCTCCCGGTGCTGCTGTTATTCGCAATGGGGAAATCGTTGATTTATATGTTCCGGCAGACGGGGAGCATGCTGAAGCGAAAGCTAAAACCGAAAACCTTCTAATCTACGGAAAACGCCCTAAAAACGGGATTGTTGCAGCGGACGGAATGGAATACGCAAGCTTTGTATCAAGCAAAGGTTTTGATGTTATGGACACGGCTCGCCATGTCTTAGAGAGAGAAGTAAAAGAAAATGTAACAACTAATATTAAAGTAAAATGGCAGGATTGAGAATTAATTTAGATGCTGATCTTACAAGATTCACTCAACTTGTAAAGCAAATACAGAAGGTAAGAGCGGAATTAGGTAAATTATCTACCGCTTCACCCAGTTATGATAAGTTGTACAAAGAGTTTAAAAGGATAAAAGGCGAGTTGGACGAAATGAAAAAGAAATTCGCTGAAATTCAAACGGCTTTGGCACAAGTAGATATAGCCAGTAGTATAGTGAAACAGTCTGAAACAATCAGGCATGAGACAGACGAAACTTCTAAACACTTTGAAGATTATGCAGACTCCTTGAACGCTGTGAAAAAGCAAGTAGCCGCATTACAAAAGGAATACTATGCACTGGAAGAATCGGAAAGAAATTCATCTGTAGGACAAGCTAAACTAAAACAGTGGGCGGCTTTAAATGCACAGTTGAAGGTTACGGCTGATTCAATGCGTGATGTTGCAAAAGTGGAAGAAAACGCCATTAAAGTTTATAAGTCAGCTGAAGGATCACTGGTGCAATTAAGGAAGCAGCTAAGTATGTTGAACTTCCAGTATGATAATCTTTCTCGGGATTTACGTAATGGTGCTACAGGAAAAGAGCTATTAATACAAATACAGGCGGTAACTAATGAGCTAAATTCAGCAGAACAAGCGACCGGACGTTTCCAAAGGAGTGTTGGGCATTATGCTACAGCCTATAACGGATTAAACGCCCAAGTACAAATGTTAGCACGAGAATTACCGAGTTTGGCCGTTTCCATGAATACTTTCTTTTTGGCAATTAGTAATAATTTCCCGATGCTTATTGATGAAATTCAAAAAGCTAGAATTGAACTTGCAAAACTTAGAGCCGAAGGAAAAGAAGGTACTCCAATTTGGAAACAACTCACAAAATCCCTATTAGGTTGGAATACAGCTTTGGTTGTCGGGCTTACTCTTTTATCTAACTATGGAACTGAAATCGGTGATTGGATAAAGCAATTATTTGATAGTAGAGAAAAACTAGACATTCTAAAAGAAGCTTTAAAAAGTTACAATGAAACCATAATTGAGGGGAAAAAGAATGCACAAGATCAAATTGTAGAATTAAAAATGTTGTACAAGGCTGCGACGGATGCAGCAGAGAGCACGGATACTCGAAGTAAAGCCATAAAGAAGCTACAAGACCAATATCCGGATTACTTTGAAGGTATGAATAACGAAGCCTTTTTAGCAGGAAAGGCGAAAACGGCTTATGATAATCTAACCCAATCTATTTTAGACTATGCTCAAGCACAAGCTATCAAGAATAGGATAACCGAAAACTTCGATAAGATAATAGACCTTGATACCAAAATAGCGGAAGCGCAAGCCGAATATAATAGGTTAGCAATAGAATCCAATAATAGTCTTAATTTTGTATCATCTGGATTAATTGCGAAAAAAGCACAAGAGCAGTTGAAAATTTATCGTGAGGCGAAAGAAGAACGTGAAAAACTGATAGAATCCAACAAAAAACTAGAAGAGGGATTTAATGCTAGTGCATTTCTTTTTACTCCTAATTCTATTAAAACCAATGATAATAGTTATAGTGATGTTTATCAACGGGGCAAGTCTATATTAAAGGCAGAACAGAATATCAAGGACGCTATTTTAAAAAGCCAATTAGACGCCCAAAAGATAGCTATTGATATTATGGAAGAAGGAAATGCCAAAGAACTTGCTCAAATCAATGCTAATTATGATGCAAAGATAGCAGAAATCCAAAAACGTGAAAGGGAGCTTCTGCAAACCTTACAAGACGCAGAATATGAAGCATGGAAAGCGGCAAATCCTGATTACAAGAAGAAAGGATTGCAATTTGTTCCTACCATTGTAGACATTCCTACCGAACATAGAAATAATTTTGATACTGAATATTCTTCAGCATATCAAAAGCAGCAAAATGATATAAACAAGCTGTTACAATCAACCCTCAACAAGTATCAGGACTACAATAAGCAGCGTGAGCAGCTGGTTAAGTCCTTCAATGAAGAAATGGAGTTCCTGAACTCACAACGTACCGAACAAAATTCGGAAGAGATAGACCGGGCAATAGAAGTTGCAAAGAAGAAACTCAAAGAAGGATTGAAAGGAATACGGGATGAAATGGAAAAGGAGTTTGCCGGACAAGAAAATACATTCTTAAAAATGCTATATGGTGATATTTCCCAAATGGGATTTTCTGACCTATCAAATTTGATTTCTCAAGCCCGCCAGCTGAATGATTATCTTTCTGGGAAAGGAGACAAGGAGGGAATTACATTTATTTCTAAAGAACAACTAGAAGCGATTGAAAAAAGTCCGGCAGACTTAGAAAAGTTGAGAAAAGCACTGGATAAGTTGCTCGGTACAGGTAAAAAAGAGAATAAATGGGAAGAGATATTTGAAACCTTCAAAAAGGGTTTTGCTTCTCTTAAAAGTGCAAAAGATTTTAAAGAAATATCTGGTGCCATAGGTACGATAAGTAATGCCGCTTCATCGGCAGCTGGAGAAGTTGCGAATTTATTTGAAGTGATGGGTAAGACTTCGGCAGCAGATGCTATAAGCGGTGTAGAAAGCGCAATGAATGCAATATCCAATATCGGGCAAGGTTTTGCTAAAGGTGGAATTGTAGGCGGTATTGCAGCCGCAGTAGGAGAAGCTGCCAATTTTATAGGAAAGGCTTTTGCAGCTAATTCTCGGCATAAAAAAGCTCTTGAGGCTATTATGAACGAAACGATAGATCAGCAAAGAGAATACAACCTTCTTTTGTTGGAGCAAAATCTTTTGTATGAGAAAGCATCTACAATCTTTGGAGTTGATGCTTATTCTAAGGCCAAGAACGCAGTTATTAACATGAAGGACAGTGTAAAAAGCCTTAATAAAGAACTTACAGACGGAGAATATGGGAGTTGGATTACAAATATTGAGAGAAAGTTTTTAAAAAGAGCAAATCAATACATCGGATCCGCACTAGCTTTAAAGGATCAATATGCAGGGCTTGCCAACGTAGAAATCAAAACCGGACACAAAAAAACGGGGTTGTTTGGTTGGGGAAAAGGAAAAGACGTTTATTCTTCAGTTCTTGATGTTTATCCCCAATTAATAAAAGCTAATGGAGAGTTTGATAAAAGTTTGGCAGAAACAATTATCAATACCCGTACTATGTCAGATGAAAGCAAGGCAGCGTTGCAGTACATGATTGACCTAGCGCAACAGGCGGAAGATGCCTATAGTGAATTAAATGACTATATGACCGATATTTTTGGGGATTTAGGAAACTCCATGACAGACGCACTCGTTAATGCTTTTGTCAGTGGAACCGATGCAGCAAGAGCTTTTACCGAATCCGTTTCTAGTATGCTTGAAACACTATCCAAACAAATGATTTATTCTGTTACATTAGCTCCAGTGATGGAACAGGCACAATCTAAAATGCTAGATGTAATGAAGAATACCGATTTATCAGATGAGCAACGCTTCAACCAATGGACTATTATTCTTGATAATTTGGTAGATGATGCACTAGCGCAACAAAGCAAGGCCGAAAGATTAATGGAAGAATATCAGAAAATAGCAGCTAACAAAGGTTTTGACATATTGTCAAATAGTTCCTCTTCATCCCAAGAAGCTTCAAAGAAAGGCTTTGCCACTGCATCGCAGGATTCAATAGACGAACTTAACGGACGTTTCACCGCTTTGCAGATTGCCGGAGAAGAAATCAAGAATCAAAGTGTAGAACAAACTAGGCTATTGGATTCTATAAACTCGATATTGCTTAATATAGAGCCTTCACAGGATTCTTTCAGTATTCCCGATCTATCATTAAACAGAGAAGCTTTAAATAGTAGTTTTGCAGCTGATATAGCAATGAGAGCAGAATCTAACGCCCAGTTACAGGCGGCTATAGTTAACCTAACCGGAGAAGTACAAACGATTAAAAACAATGTTAGTGAGATGTTGACTTTTAGCGCAGAAGATAGGATAAATCAGCAAACTATTGCCGAGAACTCCAGCAGTCTTAATAAAAATATTCCTAAGATAACCCAGACATTGGACGGTATTAAGCAAAATACTAACGGTTTATCACGTCGTTAATTTTATTCCATGCCATTATAGAAGAATCCCCGACCGCTTGTGATAAGTAGCCGGGGATTAGTAGTATTTATCCTTTAGAAAAAATATTATCCACCTTATCGAAAGTGTCGTAATCCTTGTAATTTAAAGTGAAATCTGTAAAGGATATTTTGGACTTATAAAAACGGACTATATTAGGATAGTGTAATTTCCACATATTTGCTCTATCTTCTTTTAGTGCTACGTTGTATTTTTGAGAAATATTGTTATACAATTCTACTATAGACATGAGAAAAGATTGTTTATAACACCTAAAAGCTTTTTCTTTTTCTCCATCCAAACATAATAATTGGGCTTCATCTATCAATTCGTCGGCTTTTGATGGAGATTGCTTTAAGCTGATTTTTTTCACATCATTAGTCATTTCCCATAATTTGAAAAACAATACAATTTGTAATACACCAAATACGATGATTACAATAGATACAAATAGTGTGATATTTTCCATAATTCAGTGTGTTTTATGTTATACAATGCGCAAACGTACAAAAAGCAGGAACAAAAAACAACTATTACAAATGTTTTCTAATTTTGCGGAAGGTACAAAGTAAAAGAGCGTCACCCGAACCACCAGATAGACGCCCTTTCCCAATTCATAGTAGTACAAATATACTATTTACTTTTAAATAATCGTACTATGTTTTCAGAAATCAACGAAAAAACAACGGTAAATACAGGGGTGAAAGGTAAGAAACAGAAGGAGATAATCAAGGCGAACAAACCCTTTTCGATCCGTGTCCTTTATATCAGGTACGGGGTTTATGATATTGTGTTCACTTACCAAGAGACAACCGTTTTTCAACCGATTTCAGACGAACAGTATAGGGAGTATAGGAAATTGTGTTATTTGCGCCCTATCAGGGCTAAAAACTATCTTCTTGATCTTGTAAACTTTGACGGTACACCATATAACAGGGGAGATTTTCAATTTATAGGTAAGGATGATGAACCGACAAAGGCAATGATAGCACTTTGGCAGGAGATAGAAAAGAACTTATTTAACCGGGATAATCAACATACATAGACCTGTCCTAATGATTGTTGAGATTAGCCTACTTTGATATTGATTTTAAAGGTAACCCAGAATTACCTTTTAAAAGTAAAATATGTACTCAAACCATATTTAAAGGTGCTATGGTGGCACTATTAAAAGCAAAGGTTTCAATCTTAAAATATGATACTCCCTGTTATTAACAGCAACCTAACATTACCTTAAATAAGATATAAAAAAGCCCGCACTGGTTAGTAAATCATGTACGGGCGTTTCCTTTATTTCTTTTCAGGTTTGATAAATCCGATCGGATTACGTAGCTTATTCTCCATCTTCTTTTGTGCCTGAAGCTCGGCTAACGTCTGGTTGATTAGTTCCAGCTGCATCCGTGTACTCCATTATAGACAAATATCTTTGCAAAGAGGCTATTTCGGCTTCAACAACAAGCTTTTGAAAGGCTTCCGGCTTATTCTCTGTATGAGATTCTTCCAGTGCTTTATAATAACTTATTTTATCCTCATTGCTACCTTTTAAAGTAACCAATGTATACCCATTCCGTAAAAGATAAAGATTCATCAATAAACGTGACGTTCGCCCGTTTCCATCAATAAACGGATGAATACGTACAAGTTCGTCGTGAAGATATGCGGCTATAAGTACTGGATGTACTTTTTCTTCCTCCATCTGCCGGTACTTTATCATAAAATCCTCCATTTGCTTCTGTATTAAATAAGGTTGTGGCGGCATGTGGGTACTACCGGAAATCATAACGGGAACGGTACGATATTTCCCGGCATTTTCACGGTCTATTCCATGCAAGATAAGAGCGTGTATTTCTTTGATAGTACGTTCGCTTATCTCTATATCCTTCTTCGCTATATCTTTGATATAATCAATAGCTTCGCTATGATTGATAGCTTCCAAATGTTCACGCATAGATTTGCCGGATATGGTAACTCCTTCATTTACTACTAATGCGGTTTCCTGTAATGTAAGGGTATTGCCTTCGATCCGGTTACTTTCGTAGGTGTATTCTATATCCAAGGCATCCTGTATCTTTTGCAGCGCATCTTCCGGTAATGGACGTAAAGCGGATAACTCTCCTTTGAGTGTATCGGCTTTATCTAACAACAGTTTTAAATCTTCATTCATGACTATTCTACTTTGATATTATAAAACGATTTCTCCGCTTTCTATTCTATCCAGCAACCGGGACAAGTCCGATACGCTATTTATATTGTAATTGGTATCTCTTATGCGGATCACTCCAATAATACCACCGGAAGAAGAAGGTGCAAACAGTTCTGTAATATCAACCTCTAAAGCATTGGCAATCCTTTCCAGTGTTTCAAGCGTTGGATTTCCATTGATAGCCCGGCTTAAACTTTCTTGCTTAATACCCATCTTTTCCGCAAGCTGGCTCACTGTGATGCCTTTTTCTTTACATACTTCTTTTATTCTCATGATAATGACATTTTAAGTTATAATTCAATTTATGTGCAAATATAGGAATAAATAACTCAAAAGTTATATCTCATAGTTAAATATAGTTTAAAGCATCATTATTTTTCATTTAGACAATTGTAGTTATGATATTAAGAGTTATATTTGCACTATGATAATAACAATAAAAGTTATAAAGAATATGAAACGCTACAACTTATCAGAAATAATGCGAACCGCACATAGAACTTATAAATATGTAGGTAAGAAACAAGGTAAAACCTTCGGTGAGGTACTGAAATCAACTTGGAGACTTGCCAAACTGGACGTAGCCAGACAAGAAGCGGATGCAAAACGCAAGGCGGAAGAAGAGAAACGGCAGGAGGCATTAAAAAGTAGCAAGCCAGCAGAGGTAGTGCGCTATAACTTCATCGGTGAGATATACAACCGGAACAGTAGAGGTTACATGAGTTCACAATATTGCGGAGATTAATTTAATATACAAAATCAATATAAATATAACTTTAATAACAATGGCAACAATTGATTTACAAGATTTAATCACAGAGAAAAATGTAGAATTACAAGAGTTCATCAAAGAGCAAATGAGAATACACCAGCTTAGTAATTTATCAATAGACCAAAGAGAGTTAATGATAGATACTCCAGCAATAAGTACAAAGCAAATGATTGATACTTATTATTCCACGATCCAATATGTGGCAGCTCGGCTGATTGAATTAGAAGGCAATAATGAGGCATGGAATAAACATCGAGCCATTATCATGAAGAAGGTAGCAAAGAAAGAAAAGGAATGTAAGAGAATAGAGAAGAAAGCCCGAAAACATGAAAGATATAGCCGGAAACTCACACAGGAATATAACAGAAAATATAATACTAATATATCGTGATAACATTTAAGTCAGGGGACTTCGGTTCCGGCACATTAGTTGACGCCATCAACAAAGCCACCCCGGTAACAATACGGTTGCCGGGTTTACATTTCTTGCAAATTATTGAAAAGTATTCAAGGATTAACATTATGGTTACCTTTGGCAAGTCGTTTTAAATGCCACCATTTCCGGCAATATACCCTAAGGATAAATAAAGAATCACGGTAAGATTACGGTAAGGGTAAAATGTGATTTTTGATAATACTCATGTTTTATAACTCCCAATAACGGTTATTTGGAACTGATACACTACAAAGATTTTCTGGGGGCATTGCACATGTGTGAGAAGAAGAATCACACTTCTCCTACCCTAATTTTGTAGTACCAATGTAGTACCATTTTCAGCTAAGAGCAAAGAAAAACCCTTCCAGAAATTATCTGAAAGGGCTTCGTGAGGTTCCTGGCGGATTCGAACCGCCGTACACGGTTTTGCAGACCGCTGACTAAGCCACTCATCCAAGGAACCATTATTTCTCGTTTGCGGTTGCAAAGGTAGTACAAATTTTGAAACTACCAACTATCCGCAGCAATTTTTCTTTGTACTTTTTTTCTTTACATCACACTCTCTGCGTTTCTTCTCCATCATATCCTTTAGTTCACAGCCACTTACGCAGCTGTCACAAGGATTCTGATTTTCCCGCGTACGACGAAAAAAAAGAAATATTCCATATACAACACGGGCAATGCAGAGCACAACGAGTACTCCGACTACCCACTCTTGCCAATTATTCATACAAACAATCCTCCAATCTGATAAACAGTAAATGATACAAGCCAAGCTAATGCCGTTGTATAACAGGCAGCAAAAAGCGCCCATTTCCAACTACCCGATTCCTGTTTGATAGCCGCCAACGCCGCAATACACGGGAAGTAAATCAATACAAACAGCATATAACAGAAAGCGACCAATGGAGTAATCGGAATACGTTCTGCCAAACTCACCGAGTCAGCATCCGGATCATCTGCATACAAAACGCCTAACGTACTTACCACCAATTCTTTCGCCCCTACACCGGAAAGCAAGCCAATACCTAATTTCCAATCAAATCCCAATGGCTTTATTACCGGCTCTATTCCACGCCCCAACTGACCGATATAAGAATTCTCCTGCTGCTCGGCAACCGTTTCATAAGCATCATGATTCGGATAATATCCCAAAAACCAGATAATAATAGAAGCAATCATAATAATTCCGCCCATCTTTTTCAGATACTGCGCTCCCTTTTCCCATGTATGCCGGAAGATAGACTTCGCTGTCGGCATTCGGTAAGGAGGAAGCTCCATCACAAACGGCGTATCATCACCCTTTATCAGAAACTTGCTAAACAAGCGAGCCATTACCACGGCCAGCACAATACCAATCACATAGATACTTAACAGCACCAAACTTGCATTGTTCGGGAAGAAAGCACCCACCAACAATAAATAAATCGGCAGACGCGCACTGCAAGACATCAATGGATTCACCAACATGGTAATGAGACGACTCTTCCGGTTCTCAATAGTACGGGACGCTATAATCGCAGGCACATTACATCCGAATCCCATAATCAGAGGAATAAACGACTTTCCGTGCAACCCCATTTTATGCATGATCTTATCCATGATAAAAGCCGCACGAGCCATATAACCAGAATCCTCCATGATAGAAATACAGAAATACAGAATCAAAATATTCGGTAAGAAAACAATCACAGCTCCTACCCCACCGATAATTCCATCAATCAGCAGATCTTTAAATGGACCTTCCGACATATTATTGCGCAACAATTCACCAAGCTGCTCTACCATCCATTCAATCCCCATCATCGGATATTCGCCAATGACAAATGTACCTTCAAACATCAGATACATAAAAAGAAAGAAAATAGGGAATCCCCAGACACGATGAGTTACAATCGAATCCAGCACCTTTGTTGTCTGCGCCTGTTCCAGATGATTATCCGTGAACGTTTCTTTCAACGCACCACTGATAAATCCATATTTAGCATCAGTAATAGCCGATTCACAATCCTCATTCATTGTCTCCTGAACACGCTTCGACATCTTGTCGCGGACATGGAAAATTTCATCCGCATTCGGCAATGTGCGTACAATACGCTCAATGTCAGGATCATTCTCCAACAATTTAATGGAGAGGAAACGGGTAGAATATTTATGCCGGATAAACTCGTTCTTGGACACTTCACTTTTTACAGCCTCAATCGCTTTTTCTATATCAGGACCGTGGTTTATATGAATATGCCGGAAGACACGCCCCGTCTTTTTATGTTCACGCACATAATCTTCCAGATGCTCTTCCTCATGGTTCTTACGGTCTTCCAAAGAGTCATGCCATTCAGTCAAGTCTTTGAGGACTTCCGGATTCATGTTTCCCTGTTTATCGAAGAAGTCTACTCCTTCATACAGATTGATAACTACATGAAACAACGTATCCAATCCACGATTTTTCTTACTGGCAGTAGGCAGCATCGGCACCCCGAACAACTTGCTCAACAAATGGTAATCCAATGTATTTCCACTGGCTTCCAGTTCATCATAGATATTCAGAGCCACTACCATGCGGACATTCATGTCTATCAATTGAGTAGTCAGATATAAGTTTCGCTCCAGATTAGAAGAATCGACGACATTAATAATCACGTCAGGAGTTTCATCGATAATATGACGGCGAACATAGATTTCTTCCGGCGTATAAGCAGATAAAGAATAAGTTCCCGGTAGATCGACAATACGGAAATGATAGCCTTCGAAGTCAAAATAACCTTCTTTGGCATCCACGGTCACACCGCTGTAATTTCCTACATGTTCATGAGCACCGGACGCAAGATTAAACAAAGAAGTCTTGCCACTGTTCGGATTTCCAACCAAGGCAACATTGATGGTGCGACGTTTACCTAACGCCAACCGTTTCATATCTTCTTCTTTTACTGAAAGGTCTTCGGGTAATCCTTCATGATAAACAGTCTTTTCAGCCAGTTCTTTTGCCTCCTCCTCGCTGATTACTTCGATCATTTCAGCTTCCTGACGACGAAGAGATATTTCATAACCTAAGACTTTATATTTTATGGGATCTTTTAGGGGAGCGTTCAACAGCACTTCAACCGTTTTACCTTTAATGAAGCCCATCTCCACAATACGTTTACGAAAACCACCGTGCCCCAATACCTTTACAATAACACCTTTTTCTCCTGTTTTTAATTCGGACAAACGCATAACTCTCAAAATTTTCGGCAAAGATAATTCATAACTTCGGAGCACGCAAATTATTTAGAATGTTTTTAAATAGCAGTCATTTTCCTCCTCCAAAAGATTTAGGAAAAATAAAAAAACTTATTGATAAACTCGTATCTTTGCAGATATGATACAACAACACGTTACAAAATATATAGAAAAAGAACATTTGTTCTCACTGGATGCCAAAGTCCTGATTGCATTGAGTGGCGGTGCCGACTCGGTGGCACTGCTATGTATTCTGCACACAGCAGGTTATCATTGCGAAGCCGCACACTGTAATTTCCACCTGCGAGGCGAAGAATCAGACCGGGATGAACTGTTTGTCCGCCAACTTTGCAAAAGAACCGGAATCCATTTGCATACAATTGATTTTAACACGACACAATACGCAAAGGAAAAACAGATTTCGATTGAAATGGCTGCACGGGAATTACGCTATGACTGGTTCGAGAAAACGAGAAAAGAATGCCAAGCAGATGTGATCGCCGTAGCACATCATCAGGATGATAGCGTAGAAACCATACTACTCAATCTGATTCGAGGTACAGGAATTACCGGTTTATTAGGAATCCGCCCCCGCAACGGAGCAATCGTGCGGCCTCTGCTTTGCGTCAATCGAGAAGATGTCATTCATTATCTGGAGAGCATCGGACAAGATTATGTAACAGACAGCACCAATCTGGAAGACGAATATACCCGTAACAAAATCCGGCTCAATCTCCTTCCTCTTATGCAGGAAATCAATCCGTCAGTCAAAAAGAATCTGATAGACACGAGCAATTATCTGAATGATGTAGCTACCATATATAATAAATGCATAGAGGAAACCAAAAATAATATTGTAACGACAGAAGGTATCCGAATCAGTGATTTAGTAAAGGAACCGGCACCCGAAGCTATTCTATTCGAAATCTTGCATCCTCTAGGCTTCAATTCTGCACAAATCAAAGATATTGCCTTTTCGCTTCACAGCCAACCGGGCAAACAATTTTGCAGTAAAAAATGGAGAGTGATAAAAGATAGAGAATTCTTATTAATAGAAGCTATTGAATCGGGAAATGAAATTCTTCCTCCTTTTCAAATCATCAAAGAAGAAAAAGAATACACCCCTGCTTTCCTAATTCCACGCGACAAAGGAATAGCCTGTTTTGATGCCGACAAACTGAATGGAGATATTCATTACCGGAAATGGCAGACAGGAGACACTTTTATTCCTTTCGGAATGAAAGGAAAGAAAAAAATAAGCGATTATCTGACCGACCGCAAATTTTCTATCAGTCAAAAAGAACGCCAGTGGGTACTCTGCTGTGGAGAACACATTGCGTGGCTGATAGGCGAACGAACAGACAACCGCTTTCGTATTGATGAAACAACTAAGCGTGTCGTAATCTACAAAATAGTTTGAGGCAATTTCTGTTTCTTGAAGCAATCTGACAACAAAGCCGCAAAAGGAGTATCATACACCCGTGCTTTCTTAACGCAGGCTTTTACACAAGCACAACACTTGATACATTTAGCTTCATCTGTATGCAGTTCATCCCCTTTCGTTATAGCCCCTGCCGGACAACGGACCACACACAATCCACAATGGGTGCACAAATTCTCATCCTCCACCCAAGGAGTGCGGGGAAGCGGTGTTCCACTTTTACGCAACTTGATAACTTTCCTCAAAAAGCGAAACAAAGGAAAAAATGGCTGACTCGGACGTTTGATAGCACGTACATCTACCGGATAAAGGGTATCCATGCTATCGGCAGCCTGTATTTTTTCCATGATTTTCTTCCCAAATTCCGTAGCAAAGGCTAAATCCGACTCATCGGGACGTCCCACCGCAATCGGATGTTTATCAGTACTATATGAATGTTCTCCAATAAAAGTTGCCCCGGCAATCACTTTCAATCCATGAGGAATAGCAAAAGCATCCAGTTCCATTAAAGCTTTTTCATAAGCACGGTTTCCATACACCACCACCAAAACGGTCGGAGTATCTACTCCCCGGATGTACTGCAAACGCTCCATTGCCAGAGGAGCGACATGACCTCCATACACAGGCACTACAATAATGGCCAAAGCAGATGCAGGAATCACGATTTCATCTGCAATTTGCTGCGTTACATTAATAGGAAGGATATTTTTTATGCCCGTACCGTGAACAATCGCTTCCGCAACTTGTTTAGATGTGTGTGTAGGCGAAAAATAAATTAAATGAGCTTCATTTACTGTCATACTAT
>OJMK01000472.1_pt1 | contig 41853 bp, 35 predicted proteins | sample 1597201 | NCBI WGS metagenome assembly OJMK01 (sample SAMEA2452125, study PRJEB22498) | human gut metagenome | reverse complement strand
TGCACGGCGTGCTGGCCGGCTATCCCGTGGTGTTCCTGAAGGCCACCCTGGTGGACGGCTCTTACCACCCCGTGGACTCCTCCGAGATCGCGTTCAAGCTGGCCGCCAACCTGGCGTTCAAGGCCGCTCTGCCCGAGGCCAAGCCCGTGCTGATGGAGCCCATCGGTGAGCTGAAGGTCACCGTGCCCGACAACTACGTGGGCGACGTGATGGGCGACCTGAACAAGCGCCGCGGCCGCGTGATGGGCATGAACCCCACCGGAGACGGCGAGACCGTGCTGGAGGCCGAGGTGCCCATGGCCGAGATGATGAGCTACGCCATTGACCTGCGGTCCATGACCCAGTCCCGCGGTACGTTCACCTTCAACTTCGTCCGCTACGAGGACTGCCCCGCCGCAGCTCAGGAGAAGGCGATCGCCGCCGCCAAGGCGCTGGCCGAGGCCGAGTAAGGGATATACGACAAGCACTGAAAAGCGCCCGTCCGGAAGGACGGGCGCTTTTTTGCGCGCTTTTGGGTATAAATTATTGCAGGGGCGTCTCCAGCTTTTGCAGGGACTTTTTGAACTGCACCGAGAACAGGACGGCGGTGAACGTCACCGCCAGCACGTCAGCCACGGGCTCCGCAAGATAGACGGCTGTTGTGGGGTCCGGCAGGAAGCAGGGCAGGATGTAGATCAGGGGGATCAGCAGCACGAACTTCCGCAGCACCGCTACAATGATGGAGCAGACAGCGTTTCCGGTGGAGACCAGAGTCATCTGGCAGGCGATCTGGATGCCGAACAGGCCAAGCCCACCGCAGTAGATGCGCAGCGCCCTGGAGGTGAAGGCCAGCAGGGCCGCGTCGGTGGTGAACAGGCCGGCGAACACACGGGGGCACAGCATTACGAAGGCCCAAAGCGCCATAGAGTAGATGAGGCAGGCGCGCAGCAGCAGGCGGAAGCTCTGCCGGACGCGGTCTGTGTTCCGGGCGCCGTAGTTGTAGCTGGTAATGGGCTGAGCGCCCTGAGACAGACCGGTCAGGGGCAGCAGGGCGAACTGCATGACGCTGGTGAGGATGGTCATGGCGCCCACGGCCAGATCCCCGCCGTATTTCAGCAGGGAGGAGTTGAAGCACACGGAGATGACGCTCTCACTGGCCTGCATGACAAAAGAGGACGATCCCAGCGCGATGCAGGGCGGGACCAGCCGCAGACCGGACAGCAGGTTCTCCCGCCGCAGGCGCAGCAGCGTCTTTTTGCCGCAGAGGAACGATGTGACCCAGACGCAGGACAGCGCCTGAGACAGCACGGTGGCCAGCGCCGCGCCCCGCACGCCCATGTCCAGAGCGAAGATGAACAGCGGGTCCAGCGCGATATTGGCCAGCGCGCCGATGAGCACCGTCAGCATGCCGGTCCGGGCGAAGCCCTGGGCCGTCACGAAGGCGTTGAGGCCCAGCGTCAGCTGGACGAACACGGTGCCGACGGCATAGACACCCATGTAGTCGGCGGCGTAGGCAACGGTGTTCTCGCTGGCGCCGAACAGCAGCAGGAGGTCGCGGCCCCACAGAAGCAGCACGGCGGTGAGGGTCAGGGACAACAGAAGCAGCAGGGCAGCGCAGCCGCCCAACAGCCGCTCCGCGCCGGCGTGGTCGCCGCGGCCCATGGCGATGGAGGCACGGGGCGCACCGCCGGAGGCCACCAGTGCCGCAAAGGCGGAGACGATCATGATGAGGGGCATGCACACGCCCACGCCGGTGAGGGCCAGGCTTCCGTCGCCGGACATGTGACCAATGTAGATGCGGTCCACGATGTTGTAGAGCATATTTACCAGCTGGGCCGTCACCGTGGGGACCGCCAGCTGGAACAGGAGCCGCCCTACCGGCTCCGTACCGAGAAATGTCTTGTCTTGCTGCATAAAAGCCCTTCTGACGCTACGCCATAGCGCGGAAGCGGTCGGCGATCCGGGCCGCCGCCTCGTCCAGCGTACAGGTGGATGTGTCGATGCACAGGTCGTAGTTGGTGCTGTCGCCCCAGATATGGTGGGTGTAGGTCTCGTAGTATTTCCGGCGCTGTTTGTCCATTTTCCGCAGCAGCCGCGCCGCCTGAGGCTGGGTCAGATGCTCCTGCTCCATCTTGCGGGCGATGCGCTGTTCCTCCGGCGCGGAGACGAATACCCGCAGCAGGCGGACATCCGCATCCCGCAGGACATAGTCGGCGCAGCGGCCCACAAACACGCACTCCTCCCTGCGGGCGATGCGGCGGATCTCGTGGCTTTGCAGGGCGAACAGCACCTCGGACGTGGGCTTGCCCCGCACGACATGGTAGTTGCCCTCGTGGACGGTGCGGAACAGGTAGGGGTTGGTGGCCTTTTCATCGGAATCGCTCATGACGGACTCCGATAGCTCGCCGTATTCGCAGGCCAGATGTACCAGCTCCTTTTCATAGACGCGCAGGCCCAGCAGGTCCGCGGTCTTGACGGAGATCTCATGGCCGCCGCTGCCGAACTGGCGGCTGATGCAGATGATGCGGTTTCCCATGCTATTGCCTTCTCTCTTTTGTTATTGCAGCGCATTCAGCACCGCGCGGGGGAACGGGTAATTGCGGGAGACGAACCGGATATCGGCGCTCAGGGAGGCGCTGGCCTCCGTCAGCGCCACACTGATGCTGCCGGAGCAGGTGATGCGGACGCTGCACAGCTGGGTGTCCTGCACCTCCATGGTGACGCGGCCGCCGGTGAAGGCGACGTGCTGGGACTGGATATCCGGCGCGATGGCGGCGGCAAACTCCGCAGCTCCCGCCTCGTCCAGCGTCAGAGTATAGGTATCTGTGCCGCCGGTCTGGGTGCAGGCGGCGGTGCCGTTCAGCACCAGCTGGTAGGCCAGCTGAAGGAGCCGGGCCTGGGAGGCCAGAGCGTCATCGGTGGTGAGAACATGGCCTTCCGCATCGCAGAGCTTATCGCCGGAGAAGTACAGGCTCAGCGCGCCCTTGCGGACGGCGGTGAAATCCTGACCGTCCACGGTGCGGCGGTCATATTGCAGGGTGTCGCGGAGCACCAGGGGGCCGCAGTCCGCCGTCAGCGTCAGGTCGGCGGCCAGTACCTCCCTGCTGCGCAGGGCGGCCCAGGACCGCAGCAGGCGCAGGGTATCCGAGGGCAGCACGGTATTCTCCGGCTCCGTACCGCCGGCGATGGCGGCGGTCACCGCCTCCGGCACCTGGGGCGCTGTGACCTTGGCGGTGAAATCCATCACAGCGGTGAGGACGGGGGCGTCCTCCGGCCCGGCAGTGAGCCGGAGGGACCGGGCGCGGCCATCGGCCACGGTCAGCACGGCGGTGAGCCTGTCGATGCCGGTGAGGTCGCCCACCTCCGGCTCCAGCAGCGTCAGCAGGGCGTCCGCGTCGGCGGCGGACAGCGCCGCCGTATACAGGGTGTCCGCATCCGTCTTTTCACAGTCCACATGGGCCTTGCGGAACAGAGCGGCCAGGTCGGAGAGGGTCATGCTGCTGCTCAGACGGTAGGCGCGGCCGTTCTCCAGATACACCGCATCGCCGGTGCAGTAGACGGTCACGCCCTGCCACCGGACGGTGACGATGCGGGTGGTGTCGGCCCTGGTGCGGCAGACATCGGCGCTGGCGGTGAAGGTCTCGCCGCTCTGGACGGAGACGGTCATGGCCAGCGAGTCGGCGTTCAGGGCGCGGTGCAGCAGACGCCAGGCGTTGAGCTGGCGGCCCAGACCAGTGGCGGTCAGGAGCACCGCCGCCGCAGCGGCGATGCCCGCAACGATACTGACGGGGATCCACCAGCGCTGCTTTTTCTTCTTGGCCGGGCGGGAGATGCGGGCGGGCGTTTCCGTGCTTTCAACGGCATTCTCCGCCGTCTCGGGGGCAGAGACTGCGGCGGCCTTCCGCCGGCGGCAGTGACGCCGTCCCAGCAGGATCGCCAGCACGATGGCCACGCACACGGCGATGGCCGAGGCCAGCGGCCACCACACCGATGCGGTGGTGACCACGGCGAATTCGGGGCTGGCGCCGCCTGCGGTGAAGGAGAGGTAGCTGCCCACGGTGTCGTAGGACACGGCCTGCCAGCCGCCGCCGTCGTTGACATAGAGCCGCAGGTGCGATGCGTCCTGAGACGGCAGGTAGCGCAGCGTGTGGGTCTCCTGGCCGTCATCGGGCAGGGATACCCGCCACTGTTCCGCCACGCGGCGGTTCACGGTCAGGGGCGGCAGCTGCCCTTCCTTCAGGTAGGAGAACCAGTTGGCAGCGCGGTCTGCGAAGCTGCCGTCTGCCGCGTGGAACTCCTCCGGCGTCAGAGTCAGGGCTGTGGCGGCCATGGTGTCGCCGTCGTTGAAGTCACCGCCGGCCAGAATGACGGGACGGCCGTCCTCGCGGGTCTGCTCCGAGGACAGGGTGGGCAGCAGCGCGTCATAGACGGCGGTGACCACCGTGTTCAGATGCAGGCCGTGGAGGTCGGTGCGATCCCAGTGGGCGTAGATGCCGTCCTTTTCCGGAAGCGGCGGATAGACGCTGCTGTCAAAGGATGCGCCGTAGGAGAAGGTGCGGCTGGTCAGCACCTTGCCGTCGGAGACGAAGGACAGGGTAAAGGTGGTCATGCCGCCGGGCATACCCTCCGCCGCGGCGAGGGTATCGAAGCTCACAGGCTCCGCGCGGCCCGCGAAGCTCTGGCGGTTGATGCCTGCCAGTGTGTCGGAGACGAAATAGTTATCGGTGAACGTACCGGTGTCCGCGCCGGAGACGGCGCCCTCGTACTGCTGGCAGCCGGTGATGTCCACCAGCGACCAGCAGCCGGTAACGGTGCTGGCGCTGCCGTCGGATCTCTCCGCCACGCCGGAGCCCACGATACCGCCCACGTATTTTTTGCCGCTGAGGGTACACTTGGCATAGCTGCTGCGGACGGTGGCAGCGGTGAGACCGGCGATGCCGCCCACGCAGCTGCCGCTGTCACTTTCCACGCTGCCGTAGCTCTCACAGGAGATGATGAGGCCGAGGTCCATGCGCCCGGCGATGCCGCCGGTGTTGCTGCGCTTGGCGGAGACGGCACCGGTGTTGGCGCACTGCTGTACCACGGCGCGGTACTCGTACTGGCGGCGGTATTCACCGTCCAGATTGGCGCTGACGTCATCCTCCGGGTCCAGCTCGTACTCGATGGCGATGGAGCCGGCAATGCCGCCGGTGTTGACATCGCCGCTGACTGTACCGCTGTTGGTACAGGCAGAGGTCTTGCCCAGCGTGATCTTGTCGATGTTCCCCTGCGAGCCGTCAGAGATGACGGAGGCAGGGTCGCCGGCGGCGGAGATGGCGGCCAGCACGGTGTTGGATACCTCATTGAACTTGCTGTTGATGTCCCGCAGGTCGTCCGCCACGGTGTCCACCGAGCCGGAGGCGCTGTTGTTCAGGTCCTTCAGGCGGCTGCCGAAGCCGGTGATGGCGGCCAGGGGGTCCTGCGGGTCGGAGAGGGCGTCCTTCAGGTAGTCGTTCATGTCGTTGAGCCGGTCGGACACGCCGCCTGCGCCGTCCTGGGCATCGTTGGCGGCCTGGTCGGTCAGGGATTTCAGCTCGTACAGCTGGCGGTTCAGCTCCGACAGATAGGTGGGAGAGGCGTCCACCTGGATATAGGGCTCGATCTGGCCCACCACGCCGCCCACGTCCTTGCGTCCGGCGATGGCGCCGTCGTTGCGGCAGCGCAGGAGCTGGCCGCAGCTGCGGCCCACCACGCCGCCGGTGTTATAGCCGATGTGCTGGTAGCCCACGGCGCCGTGGTTCACACAGTCGGACAGCGTACCGGCGCTGTATCCGGCGATGCCGCCGGTATCAGCGGAGGAGGCGCCGGCGTTGGCCTGCCCCAGCTTGGACAGGTCCGGCGTCAGCGTCAGATCCAGATCCTCCAGATCCAGACGGGGATCGGTGCTCTCCACGTTGACGCAGGCGCTGTTGGTGCAGTCGGCCAGCAGGCCCTCGTTATAGCCTGTGATGCCGCCGGTCATGCTGTCGCCGATGACCGCGCCGCGGGTCTCACAGGCCAGGATACTGCCGGAGGCGCCGGTGTGACCGGCGATGCCGCCTACGTATACCTGACCGGACACCGTGCCGGTGAAGCTGCACTTTTCGATGGCGCCGTTGTTCTCGCCGGCGATGCCGCCCACGCTTCGGCCGTCACCGGAGGGGGTGACGGTACCCACCACATGGAGGCTGCGGAGGGAGCCGCCCGCCTGTACCACGCCGAACAGGCCGGCAGGGGACAGACTGTCCGTTATGCTGACATTATGGATGGTGTGACCCTGCCCGTCAAAGTTGCCGCCGAAGGTGGGGATGGGCAGGAAGGACGGGTCCGCCAGCGTCAGGTCGCTGTCCAGCACCACGTTTTTATCGCGGGACCAGGTGTCCAGCGCGCAGCTGGCGGCCAGGTCCCGCAGCTCCGCTTCCGAGGAGATGTGGATGGTATTGCCGGCAGCGTCGGCCTGCGTCACGGGCAGGCAGGCCAGCAGCATCAGGGCTGCCAGCAGAGCCGCGGCCAGATGCCGTATGTCAATCTTCTTCCTCATCGTCGGGTACCTCCTCTCCCTCCGCTCCGGAGAGCATGGTCAGGTCTACGTCGCCCTCCACCGTGGCGTGGATCATGCCGCGGACCGTGCCGTTGATGTGGCCGTACACCATACCGTTCACCGTCATGCGACCGCGGCTGTTCTTCTTGGCCACCACGGATGGCACGGAGAAGGAAGTCTTGTCGATGACGCGGCTGCCGATCAGCAGGATCTGGGGCAGGGCGAACATGACCATGATGATGGAGATCACCGTGCCGCGGCCCAAGCTCTCGCCGATGCCGGCGATGACGGGCTCCGAGGTCATGCTGCCGATGAGGAAGCCGCAGATGGACATGATGGCGCCGGAGGTGATGATGGTGGGAAAGGCGAAGTTCAGCGTCTCTACAATGGCGCTGCGCTGGGCCATCTTCGCCTTCAGCTCCTGATAGCGGCTGGCGATGACGATGGCATAGTCGATGTTGGCACCCATCTGGATGGAGCTGACGATCAGGTAGCTCAGATAGAACAGGTACTTGCCGGTGACGGCGGGGACGGAGAAGTTGATCCAGATGCAGCCCTGGATCACCAAAATCAGCAGCACCGGCATACCGGCGGACTTGAAGGTGAACAGCAGCACCACCATGACCACCAGAATGGACACGATGCTCACCACCTTGTTGTCGATGGCAAAGGATTTCTCGAAGTCGTACTCGTTGGTGGAGTCACCGGCCAGATATACCTTCTGGTCGGGGTAATACTTCTGAGCGATGTCCAGAATTTTATCGGTGAAGGCGTACGTCTCATCGCCGCTTTCCGGCAGGGTCAGGTATACCAGCATACGGCTGAGATCCTCGCCCCGCAGCTGGTTCCTGGCGCTGAGCATCTGGGTCTGGGCGTCCTTCAGGGCGGCGGTCTGGTCATCGCTGAGCGTTACCACACCGGCGTCGATCTGGTCGCAGACGAACAGGAACATATCCAGCAGCGGCACCTTGTAGGTAGAGAGATGGCCCACCAGCTGGCCGTAGTCACCGTTGTTGGCGGCATAGGCGGCGTAGACCACCTGCGCGGCCTCGTAGTCCAGACCGGCCAGCTCCGCGAACTGACGGGGCGTCAGCTTATCCGCCAGCGTGTAGCCGTCCATGGCCTCGATGTTCACAAGGCCCATGGTGTGGTCCACCTCATCATACTGCTCCAGTTCCGCCAGCAGGGCGGCCTCCTTGTCGTAGTCGCCGGCGGGGACCATCAGGGCCAGCATATTGCTGGAGGTAAAGGTGTCCTCGATCATCTGCTCGGCGATCTGGTTATCGTTCTGGATGGGCGTGGTCAGCAGGCTGTACCCGTAGGCGAAGGGGCAGCGGGAGGACAGGAAGAAGCCCACGGTGATCAGCAGGGCGAAGATCACGGGCACCACGTGCCGCGTGGCGTAGTCGAAGTTGCCCACGAAGGGTATCTTGGGCACGAAGCTGCGGTGCTGCGTCCGGTCGATGAGGGGACCGAACAGCATCAGAAGGCCCGGCATCACCACGAAGGCGGACAGCAGCGCGAACAGGATGGATTTGATGAGGCACAGGGCCATATCGGGGCCCAGCTTGAACTGCATGAACAGCATGGCCACCAGACCGCCGATGGTGGTCAGGCTGCTGGCGCCGATCTCGGGGATGGATTTGCTCAGGGAGACGATGACGGCCTCCCGCAGGTCCAGCAGCCGGTGTTCCTCCTTGAAGCGGTTGCAGAAGATGATGGCGTAGTCGATAGACAGCGCCAGCTGCAGAATACTGGTGACGGAGTTGGACACGAAGGAGATCTTGCCCATCAGGAAGTTGGTGCCCTGATTCAGCACCAGCGCCACCACAAAGGTCAAAATCAGCACCGGCACCTCGCCGTAGGTCTCGGAGGTGAAGGTCAGCACGACGATGATGACGATGGCCACGTAGATCATAATGACGCTGATCTCATGCTCAATGGTCTCCTGCTGGGTATTGCCCAGATCCGTGGAGACGTAGAGGTCATAGCCGCTGAGGGCTGCCTTCACCGCATCCAGAGACGTCAGGCAGGCGTCGTCATCCTCGTCGTAGGCGAAGGTGATGGAGAACAGAGCGGACATATCGTTGTAGTGGTCGGTGGTCTTGTCGTAGGTCAGGCTCTGGACACCCTCAATGTCCCGGAGCTTGTCAGCCAGCTTCTGGGCCTGGGCCGGTGTGACGTTGGCCACCATTACCTCCGCCGTGCCGTAGGTGACGAACTGCTCGTCCATGACGGCCAGCGCCTGCTTGGTCTGAGAGCCGTCCGGCAGGTAGAAGGTCAGGTCATTCTCCACCTGGACCCAGTTACGGGAAAAGGCGGAGAAAATGAGGCCGATGATGGTGATAAGAAAGATCAGATTCCGCTTATCCACGATGAACGTGGACAGCTTTTCCATGAACGTGGCGCCGTTTGCGTTGGTCTGGCTCATGATCTGTGTATCCCCTCCTCCGCAGCGGTGCGCAGCTTCTCCACAGCGGCCAGCGGCAGGATCTGCACCACGTCGCCCAGTGTGCATTCCAGCCGCCGGCAGATGCGCACCAGCACCTCAAGCGACACCGGCTCGTTTTTCGACAGCTTGGCCAGCGTGTTGGAGCTGATGCCCACCTTGCGGGCAAACTCCGTTTTGGACCAGCCCCTGTCGATGAGCAGCTTGAACAGGTTGTTGTAGGATATGCCCATGGCAGTACCCCCTTTTTTGGCATTTTTCGCGTCTATCATAGCAGAGCCGTCCCCAACTGGCAAGTAAAAATTGGCAAACGCAGATATTTTGTGTACCTGCGACAAGCTCCGGCGGGGGAGACAGGGATGTTTTCGGCGGGGTGCAGAGCGGATAAAGAGGGGGCGGAACGCACCGTGTTCCGCTCCCTCTTTATGAATGCGATTGCGCAGCGGCAGGGAATTTGCTATACTGGTGTCAGCATGAGAAAGGAGACATTCCGATGCAAGAGCTTTCGAAAATACTGGAGACATCGCTGGGAGGGTACAGCCTGAGCCGCATTCTGTCGGCGGTGCTGACGCTGCTGGTGTGCCTCATCGTGTCGCGGCTGCTGTTAAAGCTGGCCAAACGGCTGCTGGACCGCAGCAAAAAGCTGACTGCCCGCCTGCGCCAGATCGTCCTGACATCGGCCAAGGTGGTACTTTATCTGCTGACGGGCATCATCACGGCGGAGGCCCTGGGACTGAACACCTCGTCCCTGACGGCGCTGGTGTCGGTGCTGACGCTGGGCGTGACTCTGGCGGCGGAGGACATTCTGGGCAACGTGGCCGGCGGTCTGGTGATCCTGACATCCCACCCCTTCAACATCGGCGACGACATCGAGGTGGCGGACACCGTGGGCACGGTGCGGGAGATCACCCTGAACCATACGAAGATCGAGACGCCGGACGGCCAGTTCGTCATGCAGCCCAACAAGGAGCTGTCCTCCAGCCGCATCATCAACTACACGGCCATGGGCCGGCGGCGGGTGGTGCGGACCGTGACGGCCTCCTACGACGCGCCCACCGAGACGGTGAAGGCAGCCTGTCTGGCGGCGGTGGCGGCCACGCCCAATGTGCTGCCGGAGCCTGCGCCGGTGGTGTATCTGACGGAGTACGGCAGCAGCGCCATTGAGTACAGCGTCCGCTGCTGGACCAGGGCGGAGGACTACTGGAACGCTTTCTTCGCGCTGAACGAAAACCTGCGCGATGCCTTTGCCGCGGCGGGGGTGGAGATGACCTACGACCACCTGAACGTCCATCTGGTGGAGAGGTGAGCGCCGTTGCCCCCCGCTTGCCCTCTGCTCCCCTTGGCATAGAAAAACACCCCATTTCTTAGTACAGGTATTTTACCATGCTTGTCTAACAAATGGGGTGCTGTTCATTTTTTTGGCGTGCATCAATACAGATGCAGCTCCGACAGGTAGTGGTCCATGCGGGACAGCCGCTGCTGGGGAAAGACGCCCAGCTGGCGGCTGACCTCGAAGGCGATGGCCTCCACCAGAAAGTTCACACCCAGATAGGAGTTGACAGCGGTGGGACTGGTGAAATCCGCCAGCAGCACGATGTCCGCCCCCACGGCCAGAGGTGCGGTGAGCTTGTCGGTGATAACGATCAGACGGCAATGGGCGTCCCGGGCGATCTGGGCCAGCACACAGGACATGCGGGAGTAGCGCTCCGCGCCGAAAACCACTACGCAGTCCTGAGAGCCGTAGTCAATGAGGCCCTCCACGCAGCGGGTGTCCGCATCGCAATAGTAGGTGACGCGGTTGATGTACTGGGACAGCAGCACCCCCATATAACGGGCGGAGCCGGAAAAGCCGCGGAAGCCGGAGATGAAGATGTGCTCGCTCTGCAAAAGGAGCTGGGCGGCCCGCTCAAATTTCTCCGGTCGGTTCTTCCGGTACGTCTCCTGCAGCGTCTCCATGGCCAGCTGCAGGCACTGGAACGGGCTGCAGTTCTGGTACTGCTCCAGCTTGCCCTCCACCTGCTGCCGGGGGATGACGTAGCGGCCGCTCTCCATGACCTGGGCCAGCTCCGCCCGCTGGCTCTCCTGTAATTCGCGGAAGCCGCGGTAGCCCAGGGTGCGGCACAGCCGGATGATGGACGTGTCGCTGACGCCCAGCTCCTGGGCGATGTCTCGGGCGGTCATGAAGTACAGCGACTCACTGTGGTCGAGAAAGTAGTCGGCGATGCGCTTTTCCGTGCGGGTGAGATCGGCGCTCTGGATGCGCTGCTGCAAGCTGGTGTCCATAGGGCAAAACTCCTTCTGTCACAAAGTCTGCGGCAATTGTTGTTGCTGCAACAACATTATACTGTATATTTTGTAGAAAATGCAACAGCGGCGGTGTAAATTGTTGAAAACCTATTGACTTTCTATCTTGTATGAATAAGATGTGAACAAACCTGCCGGAGACCACAGTCCTCCACCGCTTTCGGCGGGAATCACCAAAAAAGGAGAAGATGAGAAATGGAAAATCAAAAGAAGATGCAGTTCTATGGCGGCACCTTCGGCGCGTGCCTGCCGCTGTTGGTGTTCATGGCGCTGATGATCACCATTGCAGCCCTGCAGAAGGTCTCTCTGGTCCTGTTCTGCATGGCGGGCTTCGCCGGTCTGTGCACCGCCTTCCTGCTGGCCAAGGACAAGAAGGAATTTGAGAAGGCAGTGGTCGCGGGCCTGAAGAACGATACCCTGTGCGTCATTATCTTTGCCTTTCTGCTGGCCGGCGTCCTGTCTCAGGAGCTGCGCCAGAGCGGTCTGATCCAGGGCCTGACCTGGCTGGTGACGGAGCTGGGCCTCAGCGCCGGCTTCCTGCCGCTGGTAGGTTTTATCATCTGCGCACTGATCTCCACGGCCTGCGGCACCTCCAACGGCGCCATTGTGGCTGTTCTGCCGGTGCTGCTGCCCGTGGCCACCACCGTGGGCGCCAATCCTGCCGTTGTGGTGGGCGCTATCGTCAGCGGCGCCATCTTCGGCGACAACCTGGCCCCCATTTCCGATACCACCATTGCCTCTGCCCTGACTCAGGGCGCTGAGGTCCGCGACGTGGTCCGCACCCGTCTGCCCTACTCCCTGATCGCCGGCGTGGTTTCCGCCGTCCTGTTCGTCATCATCGGCTTCCGCACCTCCGAGGCCGTGACCCTGCCGGAGCTGGTGGACGCCTCCTACGCCAAGACCCTGATCATGCTGGTGATCCCCGTCATCATGATCATCCTGATGCTCAAGGGCTGGAACCTCATCGGCACTCTGATCGTCTGCGACCTGGTGGGCTTCGTGCTGTGCCTGGCGCTCGGCTTCATTGAGCCCGCCAAGATGGTGGACGCCACCGGTCCCATCGGCGCCGGCCTCACCGGCATGCTGAACGTCATCTGCTTCAGCTTCTTCATGTTCGCCCTGCTGGAGATGCTTACCCGCAGCGGTGTGTTTGACATCATGCTGGGCAAGCTGCACAACGCCAGCAAGACCCCGCGTCAGGCGGAGCTGGTCACCATCCTGATCTGCTTCGTGGGCAGCGTGGCCATCGGCGCGGCTTCCATCACCATCCTGTTTGTGGGCCCGCTGGTCCGCAAGCTGCTGGAGACCCACAACATCGAGCGTACCCGCGGCTCCAACCTGATGGATGGCATCAGCACCGGTTTCGCCGGTCTGGTCCCCTACAACCCCGTGTGCCTGAACGCGGTGAGTCTGGCCATCGCCAGCGGTGTGGTGGGTGAGTCCTTCTCCTTCCTGGACTTCATCCCCTACAACTTCCAGAGCATCATGCTGATCGTTCTGTTCATCCTCAGCGCCATCACCGGCGTGGGCCGCCGCTTCGACAAGCCCCAGGCTGCCAAGTAAACAAATAATTTACAGATGGAATGGAAAAAGGAGATCCCTATGGAAAACTATGAGCATGGTCTGCTGTTTGACCCCGCCCTGTCTGCGGAGATCAAGGAGCGCTTCTGCTATGTGGATGCCGACCCCGAGTTCGGCAAGCGTCTGTTCTTTGAGAACTCCGGCGGCTCCCTGCGCCTGAAGGCGTCTGTGGAGGAGCAGGCCAAGTACCAGGCATTCCCCGATTGCCCGGAACGCGTACACGCCCGCTCCAAGGAGCTCAAGCGTATCCAGCTGCGGGGTATCGATGATGTGATGCACGTGGTGTTCGGCGCCTCCGGCGGCGCGCTGCTGACGGAGATGACCGCCTCCCAGTGCATGTTCCAGATGGTGGGCGCCATTCTGGAGAACTGCCCGGGGACCAATGCCGTCACCTCCGTGCTGGAGCATCCCTCCGCCTTCGACGCCGTGAAGTACTACTGCGAAAAGACCGGCAAGGAGTTCCGCGTGGCTCAGGCCAATCCCAAGACCGGCGGCATCGACCCCGAGGAGATCCGCCGCGTGGTGGACAAGGACACCTGCCTGCTGAGCGTCATGTACGCCTCCAACATCACCGGTACCATCATGGACATGGAGGGCATCGTCCGCGCCGCCCGTGAGATCAACCCCGACATCTACATCGTCACCGATGCGGTGCAGCACGCGCCCCACGCCCCCATGGACGTGGACAAGTTGGGCTTCGACGGCGTGAACTTTGCGCCCTACAAGTTCTTCGGCACCCGCGGCATGGGCTACGGCTACGTGTCCGACCGTGTGGCCAAGCTGCCCCACCGCAAGGTGCTGCAGCGTCCCGAGGAGATCTGGGAGCTGGGTTCTCCCACCCCCGGCAACTTCGCGGCCATGAGCGCCGTGGTGGACTATGTTTGCTGGCTGGGCGGCCACTTCACCAAGGAGACCGATCGCCGCAAGCTGTTTCTGGTGGGCATGGAGCACATCCATCTGCAGGAGCGTGCTCTGCTGTACACCATGCTGGAGGGTACGGACAAGGCCGCCGGCCTGCGCCACATCCCGGGCGTCCACGTCTATGTGGACACCGAGGATCTGACGCATCGTGACCTGATCGTGGCCATGGGTATCGACGGCGTGGATATGACCAAGTGTGTGGAGGAGTATCAGAAGCGCGGCGTCACCGTGTTCGAGCGCGTGAACAGCAGCGTGTACTCCAAGCGCATCGTGGAGGGTGTGGGCCTCACCGGCGCCATCCGTGTTTCCCCGATGCACTGCCACACGGTGGAGGATATTGAGGAGTATCTGCGCGTCACCAAGGAGCTGGCGGAGGAGTTCGCCAAGTAAAAGGCTCTGTCTGAAAAAGACCGCCGGATGGGAGGTTTTCCTCCTGTCCGGCGTCTTGCTTTGCCTGCCGCCCTGAACCGCCATATCACACAAAGAACACCGGAGAAAGCGTACGCTTTCTCCGGTGTTTTTTGTGTTACGAAACCTCGGTGGAGTGGGCGGCCCTGCGGCGCTCCAGATGTACGTCCAGTACACCGAGTTGGCCGAGTCCGTGTGCCCCTACCCCATTCTGATGTGGCACGGCGGCGGTCTCACCGGCGTTACCTGGGAGACCACTCCCGATGGCCGCGAGGGCTTCGACACCCTGTTCCTGCGCCATGGCTTCAATGTCTGCGTGTCCGACACCGTGGAGCGCGGCCGCGCCAGCTGGGCCAAGTTCCCCGAGATCAATCCGGTCCCTCCCTGCTTCAACAGTTACGCCGAGCGCTGGACCACCTACCGTCTGGGCCCCAAGTACCCGGAGAGCTATGAGGGCACCCGGTTTGACGCCGATAAGTACGATGCTTTCATCAAGTCAGGGCACGATGCGTAAACTGCACGAGCGTATTCTGGAACTGGGCGGCGACAGCACGTGGATGCATCTTCCCGAGATGGGCATTCGCGGCAACACCCACGCCATGATGCAGGAGAACAACAGCCGCCAGATCGCCGATCTGGTCTGCGACTGGCTGGTGAAGAAGGTCCCCTGCGGCAGCAAATAAGCTAATTTCTCTCCTCTTTTGGTACTTTTGGGCGAAGGACCGGCGCAGCTGCAGCGCCGGTCCTTCGTCCGTTTGCGTCGGTCCGATACCCGCTCCGCCGATAATGGCGGGAGCGCTCCGGCCGTCCTTTGTGATCTTGTGTCAAACGCCGTCATGGCTGCTCCGCGGGCAGCGTCACCGTAAAGGTGGAGCCCTTTCCCGGGCGGGAGAACACCGCGATCTGTCCGCCGCACAGCTTTACCACCCGCTGCACGATGGACAGACCCAGGCCGTTGCCGTGGTCGCCGGAGGAGGGAGCGGCGCAGTAGAATTTCTCGAAAATGTGGCGCTGGGTCTCCTCATCCATACCCACGCCGGTGTCGGAAATGGACACGTGGACCGAGTCCTCGCCCTGCCGCAGCACCACAGTGATCTGGCCGCCGTCGGGGGTAAAGCGGATGGCGTTGGACAGGAGGTTGGACCAGATGTGCTCCACCAGCTCCTCACTGCCGTAATATTCCACGGGATCCAGATCGCCCTCCACCGTCAGCCCCTTTTTCAGCCAGTCCCGCTCCTGCTGCCGGACGCAGCGGCGCAGCTGCTCGTCCAGGCTGTACCGCGTCTTGCCGGAGATGATCTCCGTGTTTTCGTACTGGGCAAGTTCCAGAATATGGGTGCTCATGGCCGCCAGACGCTGGGACTGCTGCACCACGGTGTCCGTATAGGCCCGCCGCTGCTGGGGCGTCAGGTCGTCGTTCTGCAGGAGCTTGGCGAAGCCGCGGATGGAGATCAGCGGCGTCTTGAATTCGTGGGAGAAGGTGTTCACAAAGTCCATCCGCAGCAGCGCCACGCTGGACAGCTCCTCCGCCATCTTGTTGAAGCTGCGGATGTACTCCGCCACCTCGCCCCGTGCGCCCCGCATCTCCACACGCACTGAATAATCTCCGGCGGCCACGGCCTGCGTGGCCTGCATCAGCCGGGACAGCGGCGCCAGATACCCGCGGAAGATGAACACGGCCAGCACCACGCCCAGTACGGCGCTGATGGTCAGGATCAGGATGGGCCACAGCAGCGTATAGCCCGTGAGCTCCAGACGTACCAGCCGCTGTGCCAGCGCGACAATGCCCAGCGCCAGCACCACGTATACCACCACCAGTCCCAGCACCAGCAGGAACATAGTGCCCAGCAGCCGTACCGGCGGGTTCTCCTTTTTCACCTTAGCTCTGCGCATCTTCATCCTCCCGCAGCATGCCCATGTAGCCGAAGCCGCGGATGGTCCGCAGCTCAAAGTCCCCGTTGTCCCGGAATTTCTCCCGCAGGCGGGAGATGTAGACCTCCACGGTGTGCTCGTCCACCTCACTGTCCAGATCCCAGATGTCGTCGATGAGCTGCCGCTTGGTGAACAGTGTGCGGGGGTAGGACAACAGCTTGTATAAAAGCAGGAACTCCTTGGCGGTGAGCTGCTGGGCGCCCTGAGGCGAAACGACCTGCAGGGAGCCGCGGTCCAGAACGGTGGCTCCCACCGTCAGCCGGCGGTCCGCGCGGCTGCAATACCGCCGCAGCAGCGCCTCGATGCGCCAGAGCATCTCCTCCTCGTCCACGGGCTTTATCATGTAGTCATCGGTGCCTGCCCGAAAGCCGCGGCGCTTGTCCTCCTGCGTCACCCGGGCCGTCACCATCAGCACCGGCAGGTCACAGTTTCCCTCCCGCAGCGTCTGGGTGAAGGTGATGCCGTCCATCCGCGGCATGGTGATGTCCACCACCGCCAGATCGCACTGGTAGTGCTCCATCACCTCCAGCGCCTCCACACCGTCCCGGGCGGGGCAGGGCTCGTATCCCGCCCGCCGCAGCACCTCACACATCAGAAAGCGGGCGCTGTCATCGTCCTCAACTACCAGAATACGGAACATGACCATCCCTCCAGCGTTTTTCCTGAATTTTATCACATCCGCTCTCGAAAATCGAGGCTTTTTTGAGCTTGCGTTGAGGTTTCTCCGGTATACTGCCCCTACAATCGGAGAGAATAGGAGGACGATCCCCATGCACAGACCTGTCTGCATCACCTACGACAGCACCTGCGACCTGACGCCCCAGCTGCTGGAGCGTTTCCGGATCCGCACGGTGCCCCTGACCATTCAGAGCGGGGAACGGGTGTTCCCCGACGACGGGCGCTACACCTCGGCAGACCTGTACGCAGACTATCGCAGCCGCGGCACCCTGCCCAAGACGGCGGCGGTGAGTCCGGAGGAGTTCAAGGCATTTTTCGCCCCTATTCTGGCGGAGGGCTATGACATCGTACACATCGACATCAGCGCGGAGCTGTCCTGCACCTGCCAGAACGCGGTGCTGGCGGCGCAGGAGCTGACGGAGCGGGGAGAGATCCATGTGGTGGACAGCCGCCAGCTGTCCACCGGCGGCGGTCTGCTGGCCCTCCGGGGAGCCAAGCTGCGGGATGGCGGCATGGCGGCGGCGGATATCGCGGCAGAGCTGCGCCGCCTGGCCCCTCACAGCGACACCAGTTTCGTGCTGGACACGCTGGAGTACATGTGGAAGGGCGGCCGGTGCAGCGGCGTGGCGGCACTGGGCGCCAACATGCTGAAGCTGAAGCCCTGTCTGGAGATGCGGGAGGGCAAGCTGGTGGTGTGCAAAAAGTACCGCGGCTCCATGGACAAGGTGTATCGCCAGTACATCGCGGAACGGCTGGCGGGGAAGGCGGTGGTAGCCGACCACGCCTTCATCACCCACTCCGGCGAGGTGCCGGAGGAGACGCTGTCGCAGCTGACGGCGCTGGTGCGGGAGCTGGCCCCCTTCGAGGAGGTATTCGTCACTCAGGCGGGCTGCACGGTTTCCTCCCACTGCGGCCCGGGCACGCTGGGCGTGCTGTTCCTGCAGCAGGCGTGACAAAACCGGAAATAGGTCTGGGAGGCGCCGGCATGAGCCGACGCCTCCCAGACCTTCTCTGAACAAAGTGTGAATAATGGCCCCGCCCCCTTGCGGACATCCCAAGGCCCGCATTATATTAAAGGCAGTGAACCGGAAACAGGAACGGAGGAGACCGTGATGAATATACTGCTGACGCTTGATGAAAACTATCTGCTGCCCTGCAAGGTCATGCTGGATTCCCTTTTCGCCAGCAATCCCGCGGAGACGGACGTTACCGTGTACCTGCTCCACAGCGCCATCCCTGCGGAGAAGCTGGAGGAGCTGGCGTCGTTCTGCGCTGCCTTCGGCGCGGCGCTGAGGCCCATCGCCGTGGACGCGGCGCTCTTTGAAAGCGCCCCCACCAGCAAGCGCTACCCTAAGGAGATGTACTACCGGCTGCTCTCTCCGCTGATCCTGCCCCGGGAGGTGGAGCGGGTGCTGTACCTCGATCCGGATATGCTCATTATCAACCCGCTGCGGCCCCTGTGGGAGATGGATCTGTACGGCAAAGCCTTTGCGGCGGCGTCCCACACGGGGCTCACCGAGATGGCCAACGGCATCAATCAGATGCGGCTGGACACGGAGCACGAGTATTTCAACTCCGGCGTCATGCTCATCGACCTGACTGCCGCCCGCAAGCTGGTGACGGCGGAGGATGTCTTTGACTGCGTCAGCGAGCACGAAAAGGAGCTGATCCTGCCGGATCAGGACATATTCAACATCCTCTACGGCAAGGAGACCCGGCCGGTGGAGGACGTCCTCTGGAACTACGATGTGCGGAACTACTCCAAGTATCTCATCCGCAGCGCAGGCAAGCGCGACCTGAGCTGGGTCATGCGGAACACGGCGGTCCTGCACTTCTGCGGCAGGAACAAGCCGTGGCACGAGGACTATAAAAACCCCTTCGGGATGCTGTACCTGCACTACATGAATCTGACCCTGCGAAAGCGGTACGCATAAAGGGTAAGGCACCGCCGGAAGCATACTTTCCGCGGTGGAGATCCTCCCTGCGGGAGATATCGTCCGCATCCGCCGGCCTTTGCCGGGCAAATAAAAATCACCGCCCCATCGGGCGGTGATTTTTATTTGATACGGGAGGTCAGTCGAGCAGACAGCGTCCCACATGGTCGAGACTTTCCTCTGGAGACTGGTTGCCGGCCGCCTCGCAGATGACAGGCATATCCACGCCTGCATCGCGGAATTGGGCGCAGAAATCCTGCGGCATGGGATGCCGATCAAAGAATAAAAGCGATGCAGAGTTTGTTGTTGACATTTCAACATTTGTGTGATAAGCTTCGCTTGTTGAAACTTCAACATTTGCAGGAGTGGAGGACAGTCATGCAGGAGAGATTTGAGACTTTTACTGTTTTGATCAACAGGATCAGCCGCGATATACGGAAAATCAAAAATCAGGAGATGGCCGCCTATCAGCTCAGAAGCATCCATGCGTCCTGCCTGTACTACATTTATTCGTTGGGCAGCGTGACCTCGGCGGAGCTGTGCGAGCATTGCGAGGAGGACAAGGCCACCATTTCCCGCGCGGTGGACTATCTGGAGACCAACGGCTTCCTCCTGCGCGATGCCGGCGCCAAGCGGTACAAAAGTCCCCTGCTCCTGACGGAGAAGGGGCGGGACACCGGCAAAAGAATTGCGGAGAAGATCGACGGCGTTCTGGAAACGATCAGCCATGCGCTCACGGAAGAGGAAAGGATCGAGTTCTACCGCAGCCTATCCACCATCAGCAGAAGCCTTGAGGCTATCGTCCAAAACAGCGAAGAATAAGGAGATGTGATGTAATTGAAAACAAGGATCATTGTTGATTCTACCGCAGATCTGGTCCCCGAGATCAAGGAGCGGGTCTATACGGTCCCCCTCACCGTTCACTTCGGGCAGGAGGAATACATCGACGGCGTGACCATCGACAACAAAACGTTTTATGAGAAGCTGGTCGAGAGTGATGTGCTGCCCACCACCAGTCAGGCGGCGCCGAACGACTTTATCAAAGAGTTTGAAAAGGCAAAGCAGGCGGGAGAGGCCGCCGTTGTCATCACCCTCGCGTCCAGATTCTCCGGCACCTATCAAAGCGCCGTGATCGCGGCGGAGGATTATGAGAATATCTATGTTGTGGACGGCGCAAGCGCGGCCATGGGCACCGGTATCCTTGTGGAGCTTGCGTTCCGGCTTCTGGACGCGGGAGCCTCCGCGCAGGAAATCGCGAAGGCTATGGAGACGGAAAAGGAAAAAATCGTCGTTGTGGCACTGGTGGACACCCTCGAATACCTCAAGCGGGGCGGCCGCATTTCAAAGACAGCCGCGTTTGCCGGAGGGGTACTGAACATCAAGCCCGTGCTTTCCGTTGTTGACGGGGAGATCCGCGTACTCGGAAAAGCGCGCGGCTCTAAAATGGGCAACAACCTGCTCGTTCAGGAGATCGACAAGGCGGGCGGCATTGATTTCAGCAAGCCGGTGCTGCTTGGTTACAGCGGACTTTCCGATGCGCTTCTATTAAAGTACATCGAGGATAGCCGCCACATCTGGGAGGGTAACCTGAAAGAAGTCCGCTACACAACGGTGGGCAGCGTGATCGGGACGCATGCAGGTCCCGGCGCCGTTGTGGTGGCGTTCTTCAAGAATGACTAAAAGGCAGGACAGAAGCGATGGAAGAAACTGCCATAAAGGCGGGACTGCGCCGCATCACCGTTTCATTTGACGGTGATGCGGCGCAGTTTGGATAGCGAGGGTTGGCGAATCACCTCGCCCGGCAGGATATGCCCCGGCGGCACCTGCGCGGCGCGGTCACGGATCTTCGGGTGCCCGGCTGTTTTCCATGGGCGGCTGTGGCGCACCCGCCTGCTGTTATTTCCCGCTGTCGCCGTAGTTGGCGAGCACACGCGCGGAGGGGTCGTTCACATCGCAGCCCTTCCACGCCCTGTTGGGCATCCAGAAATCCGCGACCATCTCGCTCTGACCGGGGTAATACGTCTCGAAAATCTCGCGGTACAAAAGGGATTCCTTGGTAAAGGGTCGGGCGTGTGCATATGCCTGACGCTTTTCCTCGAATTCGCTGTCGGTGTAGCGATGCTCCGCGTAGTCCTTCAGGTAATCTACCATGGAATGACCCACCGCATCGGAGAACGCGGCTTTTTCCCGATAGAGGATGTCGTGGGGGAGGTAATCCCCCTCGAAGGCGTGGCGAAGCAGGTATTTCCCCTTTCCATACTTATTCAGCTTCAACTCCGGGTCAATGCTCATCACGTATTCCACAAAATCCAGATCGCCGAAGGGCACCCGCGCCTCCAGAGAGTTCACGGAGATGCAGCGGTCAGCCCGCAGCACATCATACATGTGCAGCTCCCGGATACGCTTGACCGCCTCCGCCTGGAACTCCGCCGCCGACGGGGCGAAGTCGGTGTATTTATAGCCGAACAGCTCGTCGCTGATCTCGCCGGTCAGCAGCACCCGGATGTCGGTCTGCCGGTGGATCGCCCTGCAGACCAGATACATCCCCATGCTGGCGCGGATGGTGGTGATGTCGTAGGTGCCCAGCAGCGCGATCACCGTCTCCAGTGAGGCGATGACCTCCTCCGGCGTCATATAGACCTCCGTGTGTTGGCTGCCGATGTAGTCCGCCGCCTCTCTGGCGTACTTCAGATCAATGGCGTCCTCGCTCATGCCGATGGCAAACGTGCGGATCGGCTGGTCAGAGCATCGCTGCGCCACCGCGCACACCAGCGAGGAGTCCAGACCGCCGCTGAGAAGAAAGCCGACCTTGGCATCGGACACCAGCCGCTTCCGGATGCCGGCGATGAGCTTTTCGCGGATGGACGCACATACGGTCTCTATGTCGTCCTGACAGACCTCCCTGACGGCGGTGATGTCCCGGTAGCAGACGAATTTTCCGTCCCTGTAATAGTGTCCCGGCGGGAACGGCATGATCTTTCCGCAGAGCCCCACCAGGTTTTTGGGCTCGCTGGCAAAGACGATGGCGCCGGCGGCGTCATAGCCGTAGTAGAGCGGGCGGATGCCGATGGGATCGCGGGCGGCGATATAGCTTTCCGTGTCTCCATCGTACAGGATCAGCGCAAATTCCGCGTCCAGCATCCGGAACATCTCCACGCCGTACTCCTTATACAGCGGGAGCAGGATCTCACAGTCGGAGCCGCTCTCAAAGGTATAGCCCTTCTCCTGCAGTGCCTCCCTGATCCGTTCGAATCCGTAGATCTCGCCGTTGCAGACCACATAGCTGTGACCCAGCTGGAAGGGCTGCATCCCCTCTGGCTGCAAGCCCATGATGGCGAGCCGGTGAAAGCCCAGCAGCCCTTTTCCCGTGTCCACGATACGGCTGTCGTCGGGGCCGCGGGAGAGGGTTTTGTCAAAGCACTCTTTGAACAGCGCGTGATCTGCGTCCTCGGCACAGTAGCCCATGATAGAACACATCGCATTGACCTCCTAAATAGTATCTGTGTGCAACAGGGCGAGTGCTGCGCTCGCGGTGCCGCCTCTTTTTTGCTGCGGTCACTTGACGCTGAACAGCAGATCACCATAGGTGGGGAACGGCCACGCGCTCTCCGCCGTCAGCGTTTCCGCTTCGTCTGCGGCGACCCGCAGCTCCGTCATACGGGAGAGCATCTCATCCCGAATGAAATTTGCACCCTCGGTCACATCGCTGAGAGTCTTGAACCTGGCGATCGCGCCGTCCAGCGCATCGACACGCGTGTCGATACTTTCAGCCACTGCCGTCAGCTTCTTGACGAGCTTCGTCTCATAGCCGCAGCGGATGTCGGGATCCAATGCCTGTTTGCCGGAAGCGTCCCGCGCCACGTCCGCGGCGTAGTGCGCCACGGCGGGCAGGATCTGCTTGCGCGCCATGTCGCTCATGGTCTGCGCCTCGATGCACACCGTTTTGCAGTAGTTTTCCAGCATGATCTCATACCGGGAGCGCAGCTCCGCCTCGGTATAGACTCTCTGGGTCGTCAGCATCTCGATATTCTTCGGCTTCAAGATCTCCGGGATCGCGTCCGGCGTGGTACGCAGGTTGAGCAGGCCCCGCTTCTCCGTAGCCTCCCGGATCCACGTGTCATCGTAGCCGTTCCCGTTGAAGATGATCCGCTTGTGCGCCTTGATGGTGCGCTTGATCAGCTCGTGCAGGGCGGCGTTGAAGTCCTCCGCCTGCTCCAGCTCATCCGCGTAGAGCTTCAGCGACTGGGCTACCGCGGCATTGAGCATGATGTTGGCACAGGCGATGGAGTTGGAGGAGCCCAGCATCCGGAACTCGAATTTGTTGCCGGTGAAGGCGAAGGGCGAGGTACGGTTGCGGTCCGTGGTGTCCCGGATAAAGCGGGGGAGCACATCGACGCCCAGCTTCATTTTTTTCTTTTCCGCGCCGACGTAGGCGGAGTCCGTCTCGATGGCGTCCAGCACGGCGGTCAGCTCATCGCCGAGGAATATGGAGATCACGGCGGGAGGCGCCTCATTGGCGCCCAGCCGGTGGTCGTTTCCGGCCGTCGCAACGGAGGCTCTCAGCAGCCCCTGATAGTCGTCCACCGCCTGAATGACCGCCGCAAGGAACAGCAGGAACTGGGCGTTTTCGTGGGGAGTCTCTCCGGGGGAGAGCAGGTTGACGCCGGTATCGGTGGAGAGCGACCAGTTGTTGTGCTTACCGCTGCCGTTGACGCCGGCGAAGGGCTTCTCGTGGAGCAGGCACACCATGCCATGCTTGGCTGCCACCCGCTGCATGATCTCCATGGTCAGCTGGTTCTGGTCGGTGGCGCGGTTGGTGGTGGTATAGATGGGGGCAAGCTCGTGCTGGGCGGGAGCCACCTCATTGTGCTCCGTCTTGGCGAGGATGCCCAGCTTCCACAGCTCGGTGTTCAGCTCCTCCATAAAGGCGGCGACGCGGGGCTTGATGGAGCCGAAGTAGTGGTCGTCCAGCTCCTGCCCCTTGGGGGGCTTGGCACCGAACAGCGTCCTGCCGGTGTAGACCAGATCCCTGCGCTGCTCGTACAGCGCCTTGTCGATCAGGAAGTATTCCTGCTCCGGGCCGACAGAAGGCGTCACGTGCTTGACCTCCTCGCTGCCGAACAGCTTCAGCACCCGGAGAGCCTGCCGGTTCAGCGCCTCCATGCTGCGAAGGAGGGGCGTTTTCTTATCCAGCGCCTCTCCGCCGTAGGAGCAGAACGCCGTGGGGATGCAGAGCGTTTTGCCCTTGATGAAAGCGTAGCTGGTGGGGTCCCATGCCGTGTAGCCCCGCGCCTCGAAGGTGGCGCGCAGACCGCCGGAGGGGAAGGAGGAGGCGTCCGGCTCGCCGCGGATCAGCTCCTTGCCGGAGAATTCCATGATCACTCTGCCGTCCGGCGCGGGAGTGATAAAGCTGTCGTGCTTCTCCGCCGTGATCCCGGTCAGGGGCTGGAACCAGTGGGTGAAGTGGGTCGCGCCGTTCTCAACTGCCCAGTCCTTCATGGCGGCGGCCACCGCGTTGGCAACGGAGGGGTCCAGCTTCGTTCCCTTTTGAATGGTGTGCTTCAGGGAGTGGTATACTTCCCCGGACAGGCGAGCCTTCATCACGCGGCTGTCAAAGACCTTGCTTCCAAATATTTCCGGTACAGTCGTCATAGTGAGTCATCCTTTCAGAAAAATAAAAAAAGAGCCACTGGCGCCACGGCAGGTACTGCCTCCGAGACGCCAATGTCTCTTAACAACGCAAAATATACATCCCGCCGCCCGGAAAGTCAACTGTCGATTTGTTGAAAATCGTTTTTTGCAGGGACGCAAATTTTGGTAAATTGTAATCTTGCAAAACGGCGGCTTTTCTCGTACCTTAAAAGAAGAACGAGGATGTTCTGTGGAAAAAGTGCGCTTTTTCTGCGAACACACCTCGTTCTTTTTTCTTATTTAGGGGTTGGTGATATGAGTAAAATCGAGGGGCAGATCCGGATTCCGTCCGGCTGTGCCATCGCCGCGGTGCTCTCCAGAGAGGGGCGCCTTATGACCGGCGAGACCATCATCGAAAGCATGAAGCCCATGCACGACCGCTCCAACGGATTGGGCGGCGGCTTTGCCGCCTACGGGATCTATCCGGAGTATCGGGACTTTTTTGCGCTGCACCTGTTTCTGGAGGATCGCGCCGCCAGAAAGAACTGTGAGGCCTTCCTGCGGGAGACGATGGAGATCGTCCGCGAGGAGCGTATCCCCACACGGAAAACACCTGCCATTACGGATGAGCCGCTGATCTGGCGGTTCTTTGTGACGCCGCTTCGCAGCGTGCTGGCCTCCATGCAGATAGACGAGGAGGAGTGCGTGGCGCGCACCGTCATGGCGATCAACACGCAGATGAAGGGCGTGTATGTTTTTTCCAGCGGGAAGAATATGGGGGTGTTCAAGGCGGTGGGATTCCCGGAGGATGTGGGACACTTCTACCGTTTGGAGGAGTATGCGGCTTACAGCTGGACGGCGCATGGCCGGTACCCCACCAATACGCCAGGCTGGTGGGGCGGCGCACACCCATTCGCGTTGCTGGATCGCTCCATCGTCCACAATGGGGAGATATCCTCCTACGACGCCAATCGCCGCTTCATGGAAATGTTCGGCTACCGCTGCACCTTGCAGACGGATACCGAGGTCATCACCTATATCGCGGATTATCTTCTCCGCAGGCAGGAGCTTTCGCTGGAGGAGCTGTCCGCCGTGATCGCGGCCCCCTTCTGGTCCACCATCGAGACGAAGGGCGAGGCGGAGCAGACGAAGCTTCGCTATCTCCGCACCGTGTTCTCCAGCCTTCTGGTCACGGGACCCTTTTCTATCATTCTGGGCTTTACAGGCGGCTTGATGGCGCTGAACGACCGGCTGAAGCTGCGCAGTCTGGTGGTGGCGGAAAAGGACGACAAGGTGCTGATCGCCAGCGAGGAGGCGGCGATCCGGGCTATGGAGCCGGACGCGGAAAACCTGTTTGCCCCCGCCGGCGGCGAGCCGGTGATCGTTCGGGTGAAGGAGGGACGATACTGATGGGGATCGACTATATCTACCCGCAATTTGAGGTCATCCGCCGCGAGGAGCGGTGTACCAACTGCCGTATCTGCGAGAGGCAGTGCGCCAATGGGGTCCACCGGTTCGATGCGGAGAGGCGGATCATGGTCAGCGACGAGAGCAAATGCGTCAATTGCCAGCGGTGCGTCTGCTTCTGTCCCACTCACGCGCTGAAGATACAAAAGAGCAGCTGCGCCCTCCGGGAAAACGACAACTGGGACGAGGATACCGTCAAGGAGCTTTACCGGCAGGCGGGGAGCGGCGGCGTGCTGCTGTCCTCCATGGGGAATCCCCGACATTTTCCGGTCTACTGGGACAAAATACTGATCAACGCCTCGCAGGTGACGAACCCACCCATTGACCCCCTGCGAGAGCCGATGGAGACGCGGGTGTTTCTGGGCAGGAAGCCGGAGCGTATGCAGAGAGAGGCGGACGGACGGCTGAACTGCGACCTGCCGCCGCAGCTCTCGCTGTCCATGCCGGTTTTATTCTCCGCCATGAGCTACGGCTCCATCAGCTACAACGCCCATGCCTGCCTTGCCAGAGCGGCGCAGGAGCTTGGCATCTGCTACAATACCGGCGAGGGCGGGCTCCACGAGGATTTTTACGCCTACGGCGAGAACACCATCGTGCAGGTCGCCTCCGGACGGTTCGGCGTACACAAAAGGTATCTGAATGCCGGCGCCGCCATCGAGATCAAAATGGGGCAGGGCGCAAAGCCCGGTATCGGCGGACACCTGCCGGGAGCCAAGATCGTCGGCGACATTTCCCGCACCAGAATGGTGCCGGAGGGGACGGACGCCATCTCACCCGCGCCCCACCACGATATTTACTCCATTGAAGATCTGCGGCAGCTGGTCTATTCCCTGAAGGAGACGACGGCTTACCAAAAGCCTGTCATCGTCAAGGTGGCGGCCGTCCACAACATTGCGGCCATCGCCAGCGGTATTGCCCGCAGCGGCGCGGATATCATCGCCATCGACGGCTTCCGCGGCGGTACCGGCGCGGCTCCCACCCGCATCCGGGACAACGTGGGCATTCCCATCGAGCTGGCGCTGGCCGCGGTGGATCAGCGGCTGCGGGAGGAGGGGATCCGCAATCATGTGTCCCTGATCGCCGGCGGCAGCATCCGCTCCTCCGCCGATGTGGTCAAGGCCATCGCACTGGGGGCGGACGCCTGCTACATCGGCACCGCCGCCCTGCTGGCTTTGGGCTGCCACCTGTGCAGGAGCTGCCAGACGGGGCTGTGCAGCTGGGGGATCACTACCCAGAGACCGGAGCTGGTCAAGCGTCTCAACATTGACGAGGGGAGCCGCCGGCTCGTCAACCTGATGACCGCATGGCGGCACGAGATCAAGGAGATGATGGGCGGCATGGGCATCAACTCCGTGGAGGCGCTGCGGGGAAACCGCCTGATGCTGCGGGGCGTCGGCTTGACCGACAGAGAGCTGAAAATTCTCGGAATTTCTCATGCCGGAGAATAATTTAGGATAGAAAATCGACGGGAGGCGTGGTATCATGTTTCATATCGATGCGTCACAGCTGGATCATCGCCGGCTGAATGAGCAGATCCGGCACAGCCCCGGCACGCTGCGTATCACCGGATGCCTTGGGCAGAGATTTATCGGCGCCGGGGCGGAGCAAGGACGGCTGGAGATCACGGGGACGCCGGGAAATGCGCTGGGCGCCTATCTGGACGGCGCCTGCATCGAGGTGCGCGGCAACGCCCAGGACGCCGTCGGCGATACGATGAACGACGGGCGGATCATCGTCCACGGCAGCATCGGCGACGCCGCCGGATACGCCATGCGGGGCGGTGAGATCTACGTGCAGGGGGATGCCGGCTACCGCGCGGGCATCCACATGAAGGCTTACGGCGATAAAGTGCCGGCGCTGGTCATCGGCGGTAAGGCGGGAAGCTTTTTAGGAGAATATCAGGCGGGCGGGATCATCCTTGTTCTGGGGCTGTCCCAAACGCGCCGCCCCATCGTGAGCAATTTCCCCTGCACCGGCATGTACGGCGGGAAGCTCTATCTGCGCTCAGACGGCAGGGGCTTGCGCCTGCCCGAGCAGGTCGATGCGCGCCCTGCCGGAGAGGACGACCTCGCCGAGATCGGGAAATATGTGGAGAACTACTGCGCATTTTTCGGAGGGGATCGGGACGCCGTCATGGCTGCGCCCTTTACGGTGATCACGCCGGACACGAAAAATCCCTATCGTCAGATGTATGTTTTGAATTGAGGAAAGCAGGTGAGAACATGAAGTACACGCCGGAAGAAGTAATGCAGTTCGTGCAGGAGGAGGACGTCAAGTTTATCCGTCTGGCCTTCTGCAACGTCTATGGAAAGCAGCACAACGTGGCGATCATGCCCGCCGAGCTCAAGCGGGCCTTCACCTACGGGATCGCCTTCGACGCCTCGGCGGTGGAGGGCTTCGGCGGCGAGATCCGCTCCGATCTGCTGCTCCACCCGGACCCCTCCACGCTGATCCAGCTTCCGTGGCGGCCGGAGCAGGGCAAGGTGGTGCGGATGTTCTGCGACATCTCCTATCCGGACGGCAGGCCCTTTGAACGGGATACGCGGAGCATCCTGAAGCGGGCGGTGGCGACCGCCGAGGCCAAGGGCTTCCGCTTTGCATTTGGCGCGGAGATGGAGTTCTATCTGTTCCGTCTGGACGAATACGGCGAGCCCACCAGGATCCCCTATGACCGGGCGGGCTACATGGACATCGCGCCGGATGACAGGGGGGAAACGATCCGCCGGGAGATCTGCCTGATGCTGGAGCGGATGGGCATTTGTCCGGAGAGCTCCCACCACGAGAGCGGCCCGGGACAAAACGAGATCGACTTCCGGTATTCGGACCCCCTCGCGGCTGCCGACAACGCCGTCACCTTCCACGCGATGGTTCGCACCGTGGCGGCGCAGAACGGGCTCTGCGCCAGCTTTTCCCCCAAGCCGCTGGCGGACTGTGACGGGAACGGGATGCACATCAACGTCTCGGTCAAATGCGACGGGAACACCCAGCCGCTGCCCAGCGTCATTGCGGGGATCCTGGAGAACATCCGGGAGATGACGCTGTTTCTGAACCCCTGCGAGGAGTCCTACTGCCGCCTTGGCAGCGACAAAGCCCCGCTCTACGTGACATGGTCGGCGGAAAACCGCTCCCAGCTGATCCGCATCCCGGCGGCGGTGGGCGAATACCGCCGCGCCGAGCTGCGCTCTGCCGACCCGATGACAAACCCGTATATTGCCTACACGCTCCTGATTTATGCCGGGATGTATGGGCTTGAGCACGACCTGCAGCTCTGCCCCGCCTCTGATTTCAACGTTTACACCGCGCCGGCCGAGGTGCTGGACGGGCTGGAAAAGCTGCCCGCCTCTCTGCCGGAGGCTGCCGCGCTGGCAGAGGCGAGCGCATTTATCCGCCGGCATCTCCCGGAGGCCGTGATCTCTGCCTATTGCCGTCCATAAGCGATCTGCCGGAAGCAGATGAAAGGAGGGGAGAACATGGTCTTTCAGGAACGGACGTACAGTGTGCTGCTCGTCACAGCCTCGGACAGCTTTACCGCAAAGATCATGCCGCTGCTCCCTGTGACGGATTACTGGCCGGTGACGACGGTACACAGCGTGGGAGAAGCGCGCCGCAAGATCGTGGAGACGTCATTTGATATTGTGCTGATCAACGCGCCTCTGCCGGATGACTTCGGGCTGCATCTGGCGGTGGACATTTGCACCGGAAGCGGTGCGGGAGTCCTCCTGCTGGTGCGGAACGATCAGTTCGACGACATCTACGCCAAAGTTGTCAGCTATGGCGTGCTCACACTGGCCAAGCCTACCGGTATGCAGATGGTGGCGCAGAACCTGCGGGTCCTCTGCGCCACCCGCGAGCGGATGCGCCAGATGGAGGCAAAGCAGGCCACGGTAGAGGAAAGGATCGAGGAGATCCGGCTGGTCAACCGCGCCAAATGGCTGCTGATCGAGTGCCTTGGCATGACAGAGCCGGAGGCGCACCGCTATATCGAAAAGCAGTCCATGGATCAGCGCATATCCAAGCGGGAGGTGGCGGAATCCGTGATCAGGACATATAAATAGCACGAAGCTCCCACGCGGCGATAAAAATGCCGCTTCAGCCTCTGCGGCAGACAGCAGCCTGAAGGAAGCAGGGAGCCGGTCATCTGACCGGCTCCCTGCTCTTTATCACGCCCTCAGCCAACGCCGGAGGTCCTCCGGCGTGATGGCTCCCCCGTCACATGCCTTTTTCCGCTCCTGGCCTGGCTGCTCCAGACATGGAAATCTTCACTGACACGCCGCGGGAATTCAGTCTTGACAAATTTGTTTTTCGAATGATACAATTACGGCAGGGGAAACAGTTTCCCCTGCCGAAATTTCATACCGATCGGACGATGGGATCGGGAGAGATCGCTTAGGCGGCGCCGAAGGGGAACGCAGAAGCTCTCAGGCAAAAGGACCGATTCCGGACGATACTCCGAAAAGGCCGGACGGAAACGCCCGACCACCGAAGGTGCAACCTCCCATAGCGGAGGGAATCTCTCAGGTAACTCAACGGGGGCACAAAGCCGTAAAGAGCGGCTTTGTGTCCTTTTTTGCTGCCAAAAAGAAACGATCTTTAAGGAGGAAAATCGCATGAGCGAACTGAAGCGTACCCAGCTATACGACGTCCATGTGGCCGCCGGCGCGGAAATGGTGGACTTCGGCGGATGGGAAATGCCCATCCAGTACCCCAGCGGCATTATTGCCGAGCACCTCTACACCCGGCAGGTATGCAGCCTGTTTGATGTGTCCCACATGGGCCGTCTGCTGATCGAAGGGCCGGATCGCAGGAAATTCCTGCAGCACGTGCTGACCAGCAACGTGGCGGCGCTGGACGTGAATCTGGCGCAGTACTGCATCATCCCCAATGAGAACGGCGGGGCTGTGGACGATGCGTACCTGTACATGTTCGAGGAGGACAACTATCTGCTGGTGGTGAACGCCGCCAATACAGAAAAAGACTTGGTGCATCTGCGAAAGGCTTTGGAGGGCTTTGACTGCACCATCACCGACATATCGAAGGGCTGGGCGGCCATCGCCGTGCAGGGGCCTAAGAGCAAGGAAATGCTGACGGCGCTCAACGGCGGCGCACAGCTGACAGAGCCTATGAAGAACGCGCTGGGCTCAGTATCGCTGGAGGGCCATTACGCCCACGTCGCCAAGACCGGCTACACCGGCGAACCTCTGGGCTACGAGGTCTATGTCCACAGCGAGGACGCGGAGTGGCTGTGGAACCGTCTGGTGGAGCTGGGCGCACGTCCCGCCGGCCTGGGCGCCCGGGACACGCTGCGCATGGAGGCTTCTCTGCCTCTGTACGGTCATGAGATGGGCACTGCCCCCGACGGCAGCGAGATCCCCGTCTTTGCCGTGCCGTTGGCCAAGTTCGCCGTCAGCTTCTCCGAGCAGAAGGGCGATTACATCGGACGTGCCGCGTTGGAAAAGCAGCACAGCTGCTTTGTAAAGTACATGGATCGTGACTTCTCCGATATGTCCGGCCTGCCCAGGAAGATCGCTCCCATCGCGCTGCTGGATCGCGGCGTCATGCGGGCGGGCATGGAGATCTATCAGGGCGGCAAGCTGGTGGGATGGGTCACCAGCGGCACCATGGTGCCCTACTTCAAGACCGAGGGTGAGGGCCTGTCCACCGTCATTCTGGAGGCCAGCGGCAAGCGCGCCATCGGCCTGTGCTATATCGACAGCGATATTCTGGAGGACGACACCGTGGAGGTGGATGTCCGGGGCAAGCGGCTGAAGGCCGTCATCCCTGCCCGCCACATGAGCGTGGGCGCACCTCCCTTTGCCCGCCCGCTGCTGTACGGTGTGGAGGAGGACGCACACGGCGTGGGCGGCGGCGATCGCGCACCCAAGGCGCTGGAGCTGCTGAAAAAAGCACTGGAGAACCACCAGTGGCGGCAGGAGCAGTGCGTGAACCTCATCCCCTCCGAGAACACCCCCAGCCGCGCCGTGCGGCTGCTCAGCGGCAGCGACCCTGCCTGCCGGTACGCCGAGCACAAGAAGGTGCTGGCCTTCTACGACAAGGAGGTATTCTATTACCAGGGTACGAAATTCATCGACGAGGTGGAGCGGCTGCTGGTGGAGGAAATGCGTGCCTACTTCGGCTGCACCGAGGTGGAAACGCGTACCCTCAGCGGTCAGATGTCCAACATGGCGGTATTCTCCGCACTGATGGACTGGAAGAACCGCGTTGACCGCAAATCCGAGGCCAAACGCCTGGGCTACGTGATGAACAACCACATCATTAAGGGCGGCCATCTGTCCGCCCAGCCCATGGGTGCGCTCCACGACTATATCGCCATCAACCCGGTGACGGAGAAGCCTGCCGTGGTGAACTTCCCCGTCTGCGCCGACAACCCCTATAAGATGGATGTGGAGGAGACGAAGAAGCTCCTCGACCGCTACCGTCCGGAGCTGATCGTATTCGGCAAGAGCATGGTGCTGCACAAGGAGCCGGTGTCCGAGATCCGGAAGTTCGTGGATGAGCAGAACATCCACACCACCATTATGTACGACATGGCGCATGTGCTGGGACTCATTGGCGACCATTTCCAGAATCCCTTTGCCGAGGGAGCAGAGATCGTCACCGGCTCCACCCATAAGACGTTCTTCGGCCCCCAGCGCGGCATCATCGGCGTGAACTATCAGGAGGATGACCTGAAGTACGGCCTGTGGAAGACCATCGAGAGCCGCACGTTCCCCGGCAGCGTGTCCAATCACCATCTGGGTACCCAACTGGGCATGCTGATGGCCGCCTACGAGATGAACCAGTTCCGTGACGTGTATCAGAAGGCGGTCATCGACAATGCCAAGTCCTTCGCCCGCAGCCTGAAGGCCCACGGCCTGGACGTGGCCGGCGATCCGGCCATCGGCTACACCGAGACACATCAGGTCATCGTGTCCGTGGGCTACGGCGAGGGCCCGGACATCGCCGAGCGGCTGGAGCGGAACAACATCGTGGTGAACTATCAGGCCACCCCCGACGAGGAGGGCTTCACCGCCTCCGGCGCGCTGCGTATGGGCGTCAGCGAGATGACCCGCTTCGGCTTTGAGGCGGCGGACTTTGACAGGCTGGCCGGGCTGATGGCGGACTGCATCCTTCGGGGCAAGGATGTGAAGGAGGACGTAAAGAAGCTGCGGAGCGAGCATCTGGAGATGCGTTACTGCTTCGATGATGCCGAGATCGACGAGGCGCTGGAGCAGCTGGCCGCCAAGCTGGTGTAAGGCGTCTGCCTTGCGAGCCATAACGGAAATATACCCCGCCCCGTCAGGGGCGGGGCAGGAAAAAATACGACCCGACTTATATTTTGATGGAGGTAAAGTATCATGTTGTATCCTGTTGAACTGCAGTATTCCAAATCCCATGAGTGGGTGAAGGCGGAGGACGGCGTCACCGTCGTGGGTATCTCCGATTTCGCGCAGAACGCGCTGGGCGACGTGGTGTTCGTGAACCTGCCCGCTGAGGGCGACGGTGTCACCGCCGGCGATGCCTTTGGCGACGTGGAGTCCGTGAAGGCCGTGTCCGATCTGGTGTCCCCCGTCACCGGCACGGTGTGCGCCGTCAACGAGGAGCTGCTGGACGCGCCGGAGAAGCTGAACAGCGATCCCTACGGCGCATGGCTCATCAAGGTGGAGAACGTGGAGGGCAGTGAGGAGCTGCTGGACGCCGCCGCCTACGAAGCCTTCTGCACCGAGGAGGGCTGAGCGATGGGCAGCTACGTTCCCTCTACCGGGACGCAGCGGGAGGAAATGCTCCGTGCCGTGGGTGTGAGCAGCACCCGCGACCTGTTCCGGGACGTGCCGGAGCAGATGCTCCTCACCGAGCCGCTGCATATCCCTGCCGGGATGAGTGAGCTGGAGGTCAGCCGCGCCATGACCGCTATGGCGGCGGAGAACCGCGTATACGGCACGGTCCTCCGGGGCGCGGGAGCCTATGACCACTACATCCCCTCCATCGTGAAATATATTCCCGCCAAGGAGGAGTTCCTGACGGCGTACACCCCCTATCAGGCGGAGATGAGTCAGGGCCTTCTGCAATCTATTTTCGAGTACCAGACCATGATCTGCGAGCTGACGGGGATGGACGTGTCCAATGCCTCCGTATACGACGGCGCCACCGCCGCGGCGGAAGCCGCCGCCATGTGCCGCGACCGCAAGCGCAGGGTGACGCTGATCTCCGGTGCGGCGCACCCCGACACCATCAACACCGTCTATACCTACTGCTACGGTACGGGCGATGAGCTGCGGATCGTACCCACCAGAGACGGCAAGACCGATATGGACGCCCTGCGTGAGATGCTGACAGCGGATGTGGCCAGCTTTTATGTGCAGCAGCCCAACTTCTTCGGCCAGCTGGAGGACGCGGAAGCGCTGGGTGCGCTGACCCACGAAGCCGGCGCGCTGTACATCATGGGCTGCAACCCCATCGCGCTGGCTGTTATGAAAACGCCTCGGGACTGTGGGGCGGACATCGCCGTAGGCGAGGGACAGCCCCTGGGCCTGCCTATGGGCTGCGGCGGCCCGTATCTGGGCTACATGGCCACTACGGATAAGCTGATGCGCAAGCTGCCCGGCCGTATCGTAGGCGAGACGGCAGACGCTCAGAGACGCCGCGCCTATGTGCTGAGCCTGCAGGCCCGGGAGCAGCACATCCGCCGGGAGAAGGCCAGCAGCAACATCTGCTCCAACGAGGCGCTGTGCGCCCTGACGGCGGGACTGTATATGGCCGCCATGGGGCCGGACGGCATGGCACAGGCGGCGGAGCAGTCCATGGCCAAGGCCCACTATCTGGCCGGGGCACTGTGCGCCGTCGACGGCGTGGAGCTGGTGTATGACGGGCCGTTCTTCCACGAGTTCGTCACCCGTCTGCCGGAGCGGGAAAACGTACTGGCCGCGCTGGCGGAGGGCGATATTCTGGGCGGTCTGCCCATCGGTGAGGACGGCGTGCTGTGGTGCGCCACGGAGAAGGTCTCCCGTGCCCAGCTGGACAAGGCCGTTTCCATCGTAAAGGAGGTGCTGGCAAAATGAAGCTGATCTTTGAAAAGAGCGTCCCCGGACGCCGCTGCACCATTCTGCCCGCCTGCGATGTGGAGAGCGTTTCCCTGCCCGCATCCCTGCGGCGGGAGACGAAGCCCACCCTGCCGGAGATGAGCGAAACAGACATCTCCCGCCACTATACGGAGCTTTGCAAGCAGGTACACGGCGTGAACTGCGGCTTCTATCCTCTGGGCTCCTGTACCATGAAGTACAATCCCCGCATCGACGAGGAGATGGCGGCGCTGCCCGGCTTCACGGGCGTACACCCCCTGTCTCCGGCGGAGGATCGACGGGGCATGCAGCAGGTGCTGGACACCGCGGCGCAGTACCTCTGCGAGATCACGGGCATGAACGCCATGACCTTCCAGCCCGCCGCCGGCGCACACGGTGAGTTCACCGGCGTGCTGCTCATCAAGCAGTACCACGATGCGCGGGGCGACAAAAAGCGCACGAAGATCATCGTACCCGACAGCGCCCACGGCACCAACCCGGCTACCGCCGCCATGTGCGGCTACGATGTGGTGAACATCGCCTCCGGCGAGGACGGCTGCGTGGATCTGGACGCCCTCCGCGCCGCGCTGGGCGAGGACACCGCAGGGCTGATGCTCACCAATCCCAACACCGTGGGCATCTTCGACAGGAACATTCTGGAGATCACGCGCCTTGTCCACGAGGCCGGCGGCCTGTGCTATTATGACGGCGCCAACCTCAACGCCGTCATGGGCGTGGTTCGTCCCGGCGACATGGGCTTTGACTGCATCCACATGAACCTGCACAAGACGTTCGCCACCCCTCACGGCGGCGGCGGTCCCGGCGCAGGCGCGGTGGGCTGCAAGGCATTTCTGAAGGAATACCTGCCCCACAGCGCGCTGGCGGAGGAGCCGGGACATATCCAGGTACGCAGCTTCCAGGGCAATTTCCTGGTGGTGGTGCGGGCGCTGGCCTACCTGCTGGCATTGGGCAGGGAGGGCATCCCCGAGGCGGCGGAGAACGCCGTGCTGAACGCCAACTATCTGCTGACAAAGCTGAAGGGGACGTATACACCGGCCTATGACCGGCTGTGTATGCACGAGTTCGTGCTGGATCTCAGCGGCCTGAAGAAGGAAACGGGCGTATCCGCGCTGGATGTGGCCAAATCCCTTATCGACGAGGGCATCCATCCGCCCACCATGTACTTCCCGCTGATCGTCCACGAGGCGCTGATGCTGGAACCCACGGAAACGGAGGGCCCCGAGACACTGGATCACGCGGCGGAGGTGCTGCGCAAGCTGTATCACAAAGCCTTTGAGGATGCGGAGTCCATGCACACCGCGCCCCACAATATGCCCATCGGACGGCCCGACGAGGTGCAGGCGGCGCGCAGGCCCGTGCTGCGCTGGAGAAACGCATGATACGGAGACTTTTCACCTGCTCCGGCAGCGGCACAGACCCTTATCGCAATCTGGCGCTGGAGCGGTATCTCACGGAGACTGTGCCGGAGGACGCCTGCGTTCTCTACCTATGGCAGAATCAGAACACGGTGGTCATTGGCCGCAACCAGAACGCCTGGAAGGAATGCCGCACCGGTCTTCTGGAGCAGGAGGGCGGTGTGCTGGCGCGGCGGCTCTCCGGCGGCGGCGCGGTGTTTCACGATTTGGGCAACCTGAACTTCACCTTCAGCGTCACAGAGGAAAACTACGATCTTCACCGGCAGCAGCAGGTCATTCTCACGGCCTGCCGCCTGCTGGGGCTCAGAGCGGAGCTGTCCGGGCGCAACGATCTGCTGGCCGAGGGACGGAAGTTCTCCGGCAACTCCTTTTACGCCCACAACGGCAGGGCGTTCCACAACGGCACACTGCTGGTGGATGCAGACATGACGAAGATGGGGCGGTATCTCAGCCCCTCCACCGCCAAGATCGCCAGCAAGGGCGTGGATTCTGTGCGTTCCCGCGTGGTGAACCTGCGGGAGCTGTGCCCCGATCTGACCATTGAAAAGATGGCGGAGGCCATGGACCGGGCATTTGAGCAGGTCTACGGCCTGACGGCTGCGCCCCTGCAAGAACAGGACTTCGACCACAATGCGCTGGACGCGCTGTATGCGCAGTTCAGCAGCCGGGATTGGGTCTACGGCCGCAGTGCGCCGCTGGACTTTGCCTGCGGGGATAAGTTCCCCTGGGGCGAGGTGAGCCTGCACCTGCGGGTGGAGCGCGGCACCTGCCGCGATGCGGCGGTGTATACCGACGCCATGGATGCGGGACTGTCCGCCGTGCTGGAGGACGCTCTCGACGGCTGTGCGTTCTCCGCCGGGGCTCTGTGCCGCTCCTTGGAAGGCACGGCGGTGCCGGAGGAGATCAGAGACGACCTGTGCCGCCTTATCCGCGCACAAAACATCTGAAAACACAGGAGGAACTCCTATGTCTGACTATCAGTTGATCGTCATCGGCGCGGGCCCCGGCGGGTACACCGCCGCGCTGCGCGCCGCCAAGCTGGGACTGCATACCGCCATCGTGGAGCGCCGGGAGGTGGGCGGCACCTGCCTGAACCGGGGCTGCATCCCTACCAAGACGCTGCTCCACGCCTCTCAGGTCTACTACGACGCCGTGAACGGCGCGGGTGTGGGCGTTCACGGCAGCCTTTCCTACGACATCGGCGAGATGTTCGCTTTCAAGCGCAGCGTCAGCGAGAAGCTGCGCTCCGGCATCCACGCGCTGCTGAAGGGCGCAAAGGTGGACGTCATCGAGGGTACGGCGCAGATCGCCGCTCCCGGTCAGGTGGATGTCACCGGCGCGGACGGCGCCGTGACGCGGTATACCGCGGAACGCATCCTGGCCGCCACCGGCTCGGTGAACGTCCGACCGCCCATTCCCGGACTGGAGCTGCCGGGCGTTATGACCTCCGACGAGCTGCTGGAGGGCACAGACACGCCGTATCAGTCCATCGTCATCATCGGCGGCGGCGTTATCGGTGTGGAATTCGCCACGTTTTACAGTCATCTTGGCTGTCAGGTAACGCTGGTGGAGGGCATGGCCAATCTGCTGCCTCAGCTGGATCGTGAGCTGGGACAGAATCTGGCGCAGATCCTGAAAAAGCAGGGCGTGGAGGTGCTGACCTCCGCCATGGTGCAGTCTGTGGAGCAGGCGGCGGGCGGACTTTGCGTCCATTTGGAGCAGAAGGGCAAGGAGCTGACCGTCACCGGCGAGAAGGTGCTGTGCGCCATTGGCCGCCGGGCGTATTTCGACGGCCTGTTTGCCGCGGGGCTGACCCCGGCGCTGAACGGGAAACGGCTGCTGGTGGACGAAAGCTATCAGACCAGCATCCCCGGCGTGTACGCCATCGGCGACGCATCCGCCGCTGTGCAGCTGGCCCATGTGGCTGCGGCGCAGGGCACGGACTGCGTGGAGCGGATGTGCGGCGGTAAGGGCAGCATCGATCTGAACGTGATCCCCAGCTGCATTTACAGTGCCCCGGAGATCGCCGCAGTGGGGCTCGCCGAGGCCGAGGCCAGGGAGCAGGGCATTCCCGCCGTGTCCGGCAAGTGTACCCTGTTCAGCAACGCCCGCACCATCATAGAGGACCCGGGACGCTGCTTCATGAAGCTGGTGGCGCGCACGGACACGCACGAGCTTATCGGCGCACAGCTCATGTGCCAGCACGCCAGCGACATGATCTCCCAGCTGAGCACCGCCATGGTGAACCGCCTGACGGTGGAGCAGCTATTGACCGTCATGCGTCCACACCCCTCCTTCGAGGAGACGCTGGGCGAGGCCGTGGAGAATTTGGCGTCCAAATTAGCGTAAAGCACAGCAGGCAGGGGAACGCACCGCGCTTCTCTGCCTGCTTTGCAGGAGGTATTCATGGATACGATACAGCAGCAAAAGGAGGCGCTGCGGCGGGAGCTGGCAGCGGCGGAGCGGGCTATGACGCCGGAGGAAAAACGCTTGTCCGACGGCGCTATTCTCCGCCATGTACTGAATACGCAGGAATACCGCCTCGCCCGCACGGTATTTGCCTTTGTGGGACGGGCCGATGAGATCGACACGCGGCCGTTACTGGAGCAGATATTGGCGGACGGTAAACGGCTGTGCGTGCCGCTGTGTACCTCTCCCGGCGTCATGGAATGTCGTGAGGTGCCTGACTTGGCCGTGCTTCGCCCCGGCGCTTACGGCATTTCGGAGCCGCCGGACAATGCGCCGGCAGTACCGCCGGAATGCGTCGATCTGGCCATCATCCCCTGCGCAGGCGCGGCTGCGGATGGCCGCCGGCTTGGGCGCGGCGGCGGTTACTACGACCGATTTCTGGCCCGGTATACCGGCGACGCGCTGCTGCTGTGCCGGGAAAGGCTTTTGTGTCCGGATATTCCGCAGGAAACACACGACATCCGCGTCCCCGCTGTTGTGACGGAGCGGGGGCGGCAGGAGTAGGGAAAAGGCATCCCCGGCCGGGGATGCCTTTTCCCTATTTGCTCTGTGCCAGTTCCTTTACCGCCTGAATGGCCATGTCCGCCTCGTCCTCCGAGTTGAACACGGAGAAGCTGAACCGCCCCGGCAGACCGGCACGCCGGAACAGCACCTCGTCGCCCTCGCCCATGTGGTCGGCAGATACGGCCACCACGGTGTTGTCCGCCGCGGCGGGAACAGTGCAGATGCCATCGGCACTGTCCGGCAGCTCCGCGTGCGGGTCAATTCTCAATGGCAGGGAGAATGGTCACATTTTGCGCGGGTGGAAGCGGTAAAAGGGTATTTCCGCGGCTGCTTTTTGTCACCACGCGCCCCTGTAAGCCAGAGTGACGGCGCTGGACTGGGCGCCGGCGGCCATGCAGGCGGAAATGTCTGCGCCGGACAGCCGGCTGTGGAGAAATCCGGCGATGAAGCTGTCCCCCGCGCCCATGGTGTCCACCACCTGACAGGGCACGATGCCCTGCCGGTAGAATTGCTGCCCGTCGTAGGCCATGCTGCCGTCGGCTCCCAGCGTGGCAACGCAGACCGCCGGGCCCCGCTCCCGCATCCGTCGGAGAAAGCCCACTGCGTCGCCGCCGTCGTAGGAGAAGAAGGCCACCTCCACGCAGGGGAAGATGGTCGCCGCGGCCGGATCGTCATACTCGTCAGAAAAGTCGAAGGCTGTGGGAATGCCATCGCTGCGGATGCAGGGGAAGTATCGCTCCCCGTGACCGGAGATGCCGCCCACCACCATGTCCGCCGTGCGGAGGAAGTCCATGTCCGCCTCCGTCAGCGTGAAGTCCGCCATGACGCCCTCGTTGTAGTCCAGAAATACCCGGTCGCCGTCCCGCAGCGCTACGCGGGTGACGGCGGTGCGGCCCTGAACCGTATGGATGTGGGAAATGTCCACGTTTTTCCGACGCAGACCGTCGCAGATCAGCGCACCGCCCTCATCCGTGCCCACCGCGCCGATATAGGCGGCTCTGCCGCCCAGCCGCGTGAAATACACCGACACGTTGACGGGATTTCCGCCGGGATAGCCTGTCCGCGTCTGCACATAGTAGTCCACGCAGTTGTCGCCAACGGCGACCAAAAACGGCTGTCTGTTCATACTGCCGGATCAATAGTCCAGCCGGTGGTAGTAGCGGCGGATCTCCATGGGATGGCAGGAGATCTGCTCCAGATGCATGTCCATGCGGTTGATGACGCGGTGCAAGATGGCGTTCTGAAGGCGGCCGCGGAAGGCTTCATCGAAGCCGGGCATGGGATAGTCCTTGGTGTCGATGATCTCATAGTTGCCGCAGATGCGGGGCAGGAAGTTCCGCACCCGCTGGCCCAGGCAGCGCTGGCTGTCCTCACCGATGATGACCGTCACCGGCGTGTCACGCTCCACGATCTCCAGCATGCCGTGGAAGAACTCGGCAGAGTGGATGGACTTGGTGCGCAGCCAGTGCATCTCCTCGCAGTAGCACATGGCGTAGGAGTAGGTGATGCCGAACAGTGCGCCCGCACCTACGTAGTAGTGCAGGGGATCGTCCACATGCTTCTCGGCGAAGGCCCGCCCGAAGGCGTCGGCCTGCTTCTCCACAGCCACCAGATCCTCCGCCAGATACTGCTCCATCTGGCCGTAGAACCGATCGTAGTCGGCGAACTTGCCCTCGTGCCACAGCAGGCGGTCCACCACCATGCTGAACTTCATCTGCTCCTCACCGGCGAAGGTGATGCAGGTATCTGCCAGCTTGGCCAGCGGCGCTTCGGCGTTGTCGATGAAGCCCAGCACATAGGCGCCGGCCTCATGGAGCCTGTTGACGGCGTCGATCATCTCCGCTGTGCTGCCGGTCACGGAAGAGATCACCACCAGCGTGCCTTTCCCCAGACGGTGATGGCCGGTGGTGTTGTACTCGGCGGCGTTGACGCTGTATACCTCCTGCTCCGTGCTCTCCAGCATGGCGGTGACGGCGTCCAGCGCGGAGGCGTAGGTGCCGCCGATACCCATGAAGCAGATGTTCCGCAGGCCGCTGTCCCACAGACGGTCCACGACCTCCTCCACCTGCGGACGCAGCTTCAGTGCGCCGTTGATCCTGTCTACAAGCTTTTTTTCATCAAATTTCAGCATGATCGTTACTCCTTATCCTTTTATCTGCCTGACCGCACTTTGCCAGCGGTCATACTCGGCTTCTGCCCATGCGGCGCTTTGCTGCGGGCGATACTCCCGCTGCCACGCGCCGAACACGGTATCGCCGCCATAGAGGCCCGCCGCCTCACCTGCCATTTTGGCAGCTCCCGCGCAGGAGCCGTCCTGATTTTCCGCCACGCGGATGACCGATCGCAGCAGCTCGCTCTGACGCTGCATCAGATAGCGGTTCCGGACGGCGCCGCCGTCGCAGAACAGCTGGGCAACAGGCTGTCCCACATCCTCCGCCATGGCCCGCAGCACGTCCGTCACCTGATAGGCGATGCTGTCCACTGCCGCTCTGACGATCTCCGCCCGGCCGGTGGTGCTGCCCATGCCCACAATGGCCGCCCGCAT